>VTLG01003982.1_pt1 | contig 57243 bp, 79 predicted proteins | sample 4694571 | NCBI WGS metagenome assembly VTLG01 (sample SAMN12604809, study PRJNA352737) | marine metagenome | biome: ENVO:00000447; feature: ENVO:00000209|ENVO:00000569|ENVO:01000036; material: ENVO:00002151; isolation source: viral sequences binned using virsorter ... | reverse complement strand
AGTATGAACTCCCTGTTTAGTCCAGTCCTAGAGGTGGATAATAGTATAAACGAATAGTCGTTGGTGGTTGGTTGAATCAGATAGTTAACCAATTAGTTAAAGTGTTAAACTATCAAGCCCTTAAGGCCATTAGGTCTTAGGGGTTTGGTGGTTTATTCAAAGTCTATTATATCTAGTAGGCTTTGACACTTTAATTAACGTAAACACAATGTAAGGAGTCAGTTATGACTACACAAGTAAATACTATCAATACTACCCTATCAGCGGCACAACTACTAGCTAAGATTGAAGAAGTAACAGCAGCGGAAAGAGTTACCAAAGCTGGCCTGTCAGTCTTATCACGTGAACTGTTAGCTCATGCGTACGAACACGGAGACGTACAGTTAATCAATACCTTAATGGGTACTGATGATTCTGGTAATTTCCGTTTAACACCTATGAACTGGCGTACAGCGGCTATGTATTTCAATAACTTCGTTGCTTTCACTAGCAACTATGAGAAAGACGTACAAGCATTTGCCACTAAAGGTCGTGGTAATCGTCAGGCATTAGTTTTCAATAAGAAATCTAAGGCTAAGTACGAGCGCTTATTGCCTACTGTTGAAGCATGGTTAGCAGAACCAACCAATGATATTTGGTCATGGTCTGATGAAAATGTAACAATGGATGATAAGCAGGTAGATTATCTTAAGAACATTGCTAATGATATTTCAAAAGCAATGGACGAAGAAAAAGGTAATCATAGTGCTGTAGAAGTATTAGCGACTATTATTGATAATACTGATATTGACCTAGCAACACTTAAAGCGTTCTTAGAGCGCCCTGTTGAAAGTCCAGCGGTACAAGGTGAACCAGAAACAACACAAGTAGCAGCATAACCTAGTGTTATACTCGAAGCCCTTAGGAATTAAGGGGCTTCTATGAATAACATTAATTAACTAAATATGGAATATAACTATGAATAACGTATCTTTCACGATTACGACTAAGCTAAATAATACCAGTGTATTAACTTATAAGGGTTTAACTGCTAGATCTATGTTTATTAACTTCTATTGTGGGGTTAAAGGGACTGTAAGTCCATCTAGTACTATGCTAGATACAGCTAGTAAGATATTTGATATACTACGAGATGGTAATGGTATATATGTTGATCCTGACGGTAATTCATACTTGATGCTTGACTTAGATCAAGATAAGTAATAAACTAGTAGCCCTTTAGGTCTTTAAGTCCTAAGGGGTTATTATGATTATTATTTAATCCATTAACTACTAAAGGTAATAACTATGCTAAATAATTTATATGATGAATACCCTATTGACTGTAAACCTAAAGTTCAAATCAAAGGTAATATTGTCATGAATAAACATGGTGATGTTGTATGTTCAGTTGGATGCTTAGAGGCTTATTTCTCTAATCAACTAACACCCAAGGCTAAAGAAGTAATAGAGAGTTATTTATATGTCTAGTATATTTTATGTAATCACTGTTATATTGTTAGTACTTGCATTTATTGCCAACCTATTAAGTTCCATACCATTTTTAATTAAATCTAAGGAATTTCATCAAGGTTGTGCGGTAAGTTATGCAATTAGTGGGTTCATAGTCCTAATAATAGGGCTAATTCTCACTGTAAGCGTCTAGGAGCGCTTTTAAGAGGGTATCTAGTACAATGGTACTGGGTATCTTCCTAAAAGCTCTTACAATCCCGTATAGGGCTTTATAACTAACTAAGGAAATAACTATGAGCAGAAAAATGATTAATGTAACATACCACCGTCCAGCAGTTTCTCAAATCCAAGAGATTCCTAAGGCTAAACAAGTTCTAGTAATGAACAAGTATGGTGTTGTTAAATCTATTTGCCAAAAAGCTGACTATAAGATGAGTTCAGCGGCCTAAGTGCAGACTCGAAGCCCTTTAGACCATCCAGCCTTGTTGCGTTCACCGTAATGGCTAAAAGGTCTGAGGGGTTTCTCTGGGTGTACTTTCCCATATTCCTTTAAATATATACTCAAAGCTATTTAAATCTGTTGATTACCCAATAGTGGTGGTTTAAGTAGCTTTTATGAATATATTTCCATTCCTTATATTTATGTATGATATACTCAAAGTCCTTGTTGCAGCAGGGGCTTTTATGAATATCATAGATGTTCCTTTTAGTTAATGTTATACTCAAAGTCCTTAGGTTTTCGTAGATCTCTGATCTCTTCCTAGGGGCTTTTTTGAATAACATTTCGTTATTTATTTAACTAATAAACAAAACTATGAATGTATTTTACCTTAATCACGACCCTGAGCAGGCTGCATTAGATCATTGTAGTCAGCATAGAGGTAAGATGATAATAGAATATTGCCAGATATTGAGTACAGCTCACCGGCTTTTAGATAACATTGATGATGATAACGAAGATTACTATAAAGTAACTCATGTTAATCATCCCTCTGTTGTCTGGGCTAGGGAGTCTAAGTACAATTATATGTGGGTATATCGTTGTATGGCTAAATTAGCTCAGTTAATGCCTAATATAGCCCCTCAGCGCCTTGTGAAGCTATTATCTAAACCGCCGATGAATATACCCTCTACCCCATTCTTTTATCCTCCTGTAGCAGCTCCTAGTTGCTTTAAGGAGTTAGCTAAACGGAATGGTGTTGTGTATGCTTATCAACATTATTGTAACTACAAGTTCTTCGTTTGGAGAATTAGAGACTATAAGCAGCGGATATATGTTTATTTTCATAATCGACCATCATGGTATGTTAGGCTTAAGAAACCTAACTGGGATTATGTTAATGAAGTTATAGAAGCTGATATGAAGTAGCAAACTCGATGCAGTCTCATTAGGCTGTATTTATGATTGTTATTAATCAAAACTAAGAGAGTTAATTATGAAAAGTCAATTTAGAGCTGTCAATGAGATAACTTTACCATATATCAATGGTGAGTTTTCTATGATCCCTTTCGACCTTGAGACTCTCTCAGGTTTACCCCGAGATTTACAAAAGGTTGCTAAGGATATGCTCCAAGGTCTTAAAAACCTCACTGGAACTGCTTATTTTACCATTCACGGTAAGACCTTGAAGGCCAAAGGGACTTTAAGACGTGGTGGGGCGCACATTGATGGCAACTATGAGCCACACTTGATGTCCTTTGGGGGTTCAGGTGGTGGTAATGGTTGGAAAGTTGGTGAAAATGGCCCTGCTATTAACACTAACTTGCACGATAGACAGTATAATAATCCTAACGGTGGTGTTATCTTGGCTACAAACTTCGCTAGCTGCTTAGGTTGGCAAGGTGAGTACGATGGTATGCCTAATGTTGGTGGTGATTGTAGTCATATTAAGCTAGATCAGCCTGAATTGCTCAAAGAAGACCTAGTGTATTATGGTAATAACCACTTTATACATGAATCTTTGCCTGTTGACAGAGACGTCCACCGTGTATTTGCTCGGATAACGTTACCTGAAGACCATATATACCAGTAGCAAACTAGAAGCAACCCTACGGGGTTGTTTTTATGATTGTTATTTATACAATCTAACACTTTGTTTAAACTAATATGGAGTTAATTAACTATGAAATATTTTAAAGTTGTATCGAATGTTACTGGTAAAACAGTTGGTTCTGATTTCTCAAAGAAACAGGATGCTAAGGCTATTCGTGATGGGCTTAACGCTGAAGCAGGTTATGAGTTCAATCCCGAAAAACCTAACGCCCCTATGCCTTTTAAGGTATCTAAGGACGTCGATCACCCTAAGTACTAGGAGGCTATTATGGCTAATTGGTACGATAAAGGTAATTTTGTCTTTAAGGACTTAGAGAGCTATAAGATCTTCATTGATAAGGTAGTAGACTATTTTGAAATAGGATGTACTGATGAAGAACAGGATAGTCTCCTATCTTGGGAGTATTCTGAAAACGAATGGGAACGCATAACACAGACGTATGATGAAGGAGGTAATGCTTTTTCTAGATACCTCTGCTTTTCTTCCCCTTACGTTAAAGGAAAAATCAATGATAATGATGGTAGTTTAGACCTTTATGATTTAATCGTTGACGGTAATAGTACCTATACATACAGGAAAGTCCCTATCAACCAAAAGATCTTTAATGAGCTTATTGAAACTAAACACCTAGTTCCCAAAAAAGTTAACCCTAAACAGTTAACCTTTTGGAATGCTAAGGCAGGGATGTATATCACTAATGCAGGTGCTAGAAATTGTACCTTTAAACTCAGGGAAATAAGGCATGTATGCGGTAGTGAGATTGTTCTATGTAACGGTTCTAAGATCACTACAGATAGTCAGTGTAGTTATTGGTCAATCTTAGAGAACTCTGAAGTTGAGCCTCTATATAAGGAATACTTCGAAGCGTATGAAGATACCCATACTTTCTATAAGAAGTGGGTTGAAAAACAAATTAAAGCAGTTAAAGTTGAACCACCACAGGAAAATACAACAATGCAAAAGTTAAAACAAACAGCAGTAGCAACAGCAGTAGCAAACAAATCAGCGGGTATTGAAGCAGCTAAGTTAAAAGTAGGTAAAACTGCTAATAATGCAGCGGCTAAGATGATTAAGCCTAAACTCCCTATGGGTTTTAAAGGTGCAGCAGACCATCCCCTGTTTAAAATTGCAATTGCTAATGCAGCATCCTTCGCAGTCCAGCAGATAGGTTCTCAGAACCCTAAAGCTCTTGCGATTACCGAAGCCATGATGACCTCAGCTTACTATGAGCTAGTAGATCAGATTGACGTTGAGGGTATGCTTGATGAACTTCTAGGTAAGTTCAATGGCTCAGCGGTTGATAAGCTCGTAGAAGCTAAGGCCGAACAAATTACTATTGATGAGTAATAAACTAGTAGCCCTTAAGTAATTAGGGGCTATTATGATTGTTATTCTTGGAGATTAACTAATTAAGTCCTCGTAGCTCAGATGGATAGAGCGACGGCCTCCTAAGCCGTAGGTCACTGGTTCGAATCCAGTCGGGGACGCCATATTGTGAGTAAGCCTATCGCTATATAAGATATACGGCTGGGGTACAGCGATGTAACAGGTTCGAGTCCTGACCACAATACCACATTAACTAACTAAAGAGGAATAGATTATGATTATATTAGCAATGATATTTTCTTTCATATTCGCCCTGTTTGCTATGGTAAATAGTGAAGAAGAAAACCATGTACGTTGTGTTATCTATTGGGCTTTGAGTCTTGTTTGTATCTCTTATATTTACCTACAGACTAACTAATAGAGGAAACATTATGGAAATTTATTTAATAGGTTTAGTAGTTAGTCTCGTACTTTGTATTTTACTTGAGTTGTTCCTACCTAGTAAGGTTGATTCTGGGACTGTAGGTGGTATTATGTTTACCATGGCTATATTATCATGGGCAGGGGTATTACTTCTGTTTTGTGGGTGTATAGCTAAAGCCCTTAAGTACCTAAGGAGTTAACATGTTCTCATTCTCAGTATATTTAATTTCAATAGCTATCATTTGGTTGTTTGGTTATGTATTTATACTCACAGATAACCAAACTGAACCTAATGTTAAAGTATTATCTGTATCATTTGTATGCTTAATCCTCAGTACCCTAGGGCCTGTAGGGGCTTTATGGATGGTATTTTCTGTCTTACTTATCGTAACTCAATTATTATGGAACAAATATGTGCGAGGATAGCAGGGTATTAGAAGCAATAGCAACAGTGTTGTTGGTGGTTTTTGCATTAGTATGTTATTTACACGAACCCTTTTACATTAAGTTAACAGGCGGAGTGTTAGTTGGTTTGATTATAATTATAAATATTATTGATTATTTCGAATCAAAGGTTGACAAGAAGTGAAAAGTGTGATATAATATTAAGTATACCTTAAGGTCTTTAGGTTTATTTATTATTTATATCTATAATATTAATTAATATAGGAATATAACTATGATAGATTATATCTTTAGTACCTTTGGGTACATACCTGTCCTTAAGAGTCTTGCAGTATTATTAATTACTATGATTCTCTTATCCATCCTAGCTTTAGTAGTTAATGCTATTGCTTACTTCGCTTTAGCTCAAGATGATTTAGACAAACCCCTGTTTAAAATCACTGGGTTATTCTCTAAGATCTTTAAGTTCTTAATGGTTCCTCAGATTAAATGGAACAGTAATTATTACTCTTATACTTGGGGTAATTTACTCCCTTTCCTATCTAATAAATTATTCACAAATCATGAATATACCCAATGTTATCTACGGAAATATGGTGATGATTCAATTGGTGGTTGTTCAGATTATAAAAGAGCATTGGATTGCTACCTAGAACCTAATCACTCCTCAGCTACCTTAGGTATATCTTTTTGGCATATAGCTTGTTTGCTATTCCGCTTAGTACTTGCTGGTATATTCCTTGATTTATCTTTATTAGCTTTTACCTACTCCCCTCTCGCAACTTTATCTGTCCTAGGTACTATCTCTACCCTGTTCGCTACCCGATTCATCTCTAAGAAGCTGTGGAAAGTTACGGCTAAAACTGACAACCATGAAGACCGTATCTCTAAGTTAGAAGGTTAATAATTATGTCTGTGTTAGTAGCTTATTTATATTTAGCAGGGGCTTATATATCAGCCTCTTTTATCTGCTTAGTTCTAGGGATAGTGGTTTACTACCTGTTGTCACAAGATAAACTCGATAAACCTCTGTTCGATAGCTTCACCTTGTTTAACAAGATCTTTAAGCCTTTCATGCAACCTTATGTTAGGGTAAATGGTGGTTGTTTTTATCTTGAAGAATTATCTGAAGATGATAAGAGGTTAGTGTTTAAAGAAGATACTGATTACTTGACTCGATATGCTTACTTAGATCGTGATGGTGATTTAGATTATACCACTAGGGAAATCCCTAAGATCTTTGAGTTCGCTAAGGACTATAAGGAACATAAGACAGAGATTTGCTTTGATATTATCAAGTTAATCAGGTGGTTCTTTATTGGTGCGTTGGTTGCTTGGGGCTGTGACTTTGGCTTTACTACCTTTGCTGGTTATCCAGTAGTAACCTTAAGTATCTTAGGTACTATAGTTGCTGGTGTTTCTATTAGATTCCTATCAGGTCGTCTCTGGAAAGTAACAGCTAAAACTAATAATCATGAGACCCGAATTAAGAAACTAGAAGGTGAGTAATTATGTTAGAGTTCTTACAAAATTATTTAATGGTATCTATGTCTTGGGTAACTATCATGATATCGTTGGTTACATTAGGAGCAAGTGGGGTGCTATTTGCTTGGCTTGTTAACTACTCCTTGAACCAAGAGGCTTGGGGTGAAGATAAGTTCTGCGCTATTAAAACTGTATGTGATTTCATTGGTAATATTACATATTGTAAGGTTCCTAAGGCTATTATTGGTGATGATAGTTATGTCTTTTACTATAAAGGTAATGAGCTAGAGAAAGTACCATCGTATGAATATAGAGAGCAGTATCATTTATGGGATAGGATATCAGGTCAGTATTATTCTCCTCCTTGCGATGATCTTATCTCCCTGATGAGGGTACACCACTGCGAGAAAGTATCTACCTACGTGAGGAGAGCTGATGGAGGCTGTAACTTAACTTATAAGAAAATTAAAGGTCAGGTATCTACTGAGATGGAAGTTAAGGCAAGGTCTTGCTTCACTTGGAGAGGTCTCTTAGCTGCTGTAGTTTTAGACTTAACATTCTATGTGTTTACTTTAGCTCCTGTAGCTACCTTGAGTATCTTAGGCTTAGCCTCTACGATATATTCAACCCGTTGGTTGTCAGGTAAGCTTGCTAAGACAACTCAAGCTAAGGATAATCACGAAGAACGGATAACTAAACTGGAGAAAGATGATGATAAAACCGAGTAAGTTATTTTATTTGTGGTTAACAGTAGTATCTATTAATGCCGCAGTCTTAATCCCTACTGTCTTCTTGTTTAATTATTATGAAAGCATAGGCCATTGGTCATCAGGGGCTTGGGAGTTTATGTTAATCTGTGTTACGGCTACTAAAACTCTCCTCTGGATTATTGGTTTAGTGGGTGGTATATGCGATAAGAAATTCTTTACTGAGGTAGAGGGAGAGGGAGAGGGACGATGAAGACATTAGCTTTAGTTATCTTATTCATAGCGATGTTAGTTGGCTTGGTATTAACTACTAAGTTATTATTAATTACTACCTCGATGGTGGTATTGATATTGCTTGGTCGTTATAGTACTAAGCTAATCCCTATGAAACAGAAGTGGGATTAAGGTATGAAGCTATTTATCCTATCAGTTATATTCTTAGTAGTAGGTATTGTGATATTAATTTTAGCAATTAATGCCTCACTAGGTACTACTAGAGACATAGAAGCTAGTCCTTTCTTGGGATGTGTTGGTGGTTTCTTTATTACCCAATCAATTAATATGTTTTACTCATTAATGTAGTTGTAGACTCCATGTCCTTAAGGTTCTTAGGGGCATGTATGGTTGCAATTGAAACCAAAAGGAGGTTATATGTTAGTAACCTTAGATGATGGAACGGTTATAGAAATAGGTGGTACAGTCATGGTAGTAAGAGACTCAACCACGTTGTTCCCCTCTAACTTACCTATGGAAATCTGTAATATCTATAAGTCAGTAACTACAGGGACAGTAGCGGTGATGCTTAAGTCACCAAGGGGTGTAAGGATGAACTTTAAAATACAAAACTTAAGAGCAGGTACAATAAATGTTCACGGTAAATAAAAAGGTAGCACTTGTAGTATCTCAGGGTACAACCACTGAGTTAGCTACAGCTGATGGTGGATGTCATCTTGAGAAAGGTGAACGGGTAAGTGCATTAGAGATCACATCAATCAGTGGTCAGATGTTCTATGCTCTACGTAAGAAGTCACAGAAGCTTATCTTATTTAAGCCTGAGACTTTCGGTTCTTTTAATAATTTTTTAGGAGCATTTTAAGATGCCAAATGTTAGATTAGTTTTTGAAGGCGGTCAATCAGGCCGTGACTCAGGTGGTTGCTTTGGGTTCTCAGGTCGTCATGGTGATTGTCGTACTCGTTTCCGTAACGACTGTGGTGGAGTCCCTGTTACTAACTACATCTATGAGTTTTACAATAGTGTAAGAGGTGATCGTTCTGCTGATAGTGATGCTAAGTTCATGCTTGATTACTTAGCTACCCAGTCACCTTGGCGTAAGTATGTTAATGGATTAAATATTGAACAAGGTAGATTGAACCGTGCAGGTAATGAAGTAGATATCAAGACAGACATTCCAGGCCATGCTGTGATTGGTACAGCTTCTATGTTCCGTTTTGTAGTTTACTTACACAATGGTAACAAACACGTCCTCAAGGCCTTTAAAACTGCATGTGACCTAGGTTGTAATCCTAACATAGCTTTTGTTACTTGTGTCTTAGGTTACGGCTTGAACTCCCAGCCTCAGAACTCTGCTTATAGCACTTCGTTGAACGCTTACCCTGATATCGGTGACGACACTCCGTTTGATTTCAGCAGGATTGCTTTGTCAGATTTCCAAGCCATCATTGCTGGTACTTGGGAGTACAAAGATAATGATAGTAATCCTTTCCCTAAGTACCGAGACACTGGTCGTTATCAACAAGAGATCTTGAACTCTTTCAGGACTGGTAATTTCAGTTTCCCTCAGTATGTACAACGTCGTTTCTATCAGAGTGGTAGTTATGTAGCGCCTCGTAGTCAAGGCAGTCGTGGTTTAGGCAGAAGTACTAGCCAATCATTAACAGTGCACAACAACCAAGTCTGTATTGAACCTCTATCTCTTATCGGTGTAGCCTTACAGCTAGATGCAGAGGTTAAGAAGTTCGGGACATTCCAATCAATTAACTTACATCACGGGGTATAATGATGTCAGTAACTCCAGCTTCAGTAATGGTAGGTGGCTTATGCTTTGTGTATGGGTCACTCAGAAAGGGTCTTGGTAACCACCGAGTTATCCAAGGTAGTAAACAACAAGATGATGGCGTGTTACCTAAGGGCTTCAGGATGCGTAGCCTTGGTGGTTTCCCTGCGATCTTTAAGACCGATGAGGAACATGAAACCCCTATCAAAGTAGAGGTGTATGAGGTAGCTGATAAACCTCAGGCCCAAAGGCTTGATAGTCTTGAGGGTTATCCTATGTTCTATAACCGTGAGGTTGTTACCCTTGAGGATGGTCGTCAGGGTTGGGTATACTTCATTGAGAATGAGGTAGGTTACTTACGTAATCAGTTAGTAAGTGATGGTGATTGGTACAAATTTGTAATGGGAGGTTAATTGCAGAAAGATTTAACAACAATCCTCAAACATACAGAAGAATGTAACGGCTGTATGGTTTGGACAAGGGCTTTAAATACCGATGGGTATCCTCGTGCTTTGATCGAGGGCAACAGTAATGCTAAGGTTCATAGAGTTGTTTATGAACTAGCTAATGATAAGGACATCTCAGGTTATGTTGTTAGACATACATGTGATGACCCTAAGTGTATTAACCCTAATCACTTAATCATTGGTACTCCTACTGATAATGTAAGGGATAGATGTGAACGTGGAAGAACACACCATCAAGTCCTTGACGAGGAGAAGGAAGCTGTTAAGGTACTAAGGGAACAGGGTATTACCTACCTTAGTATAGCCCAGCAGTTAGGTATCTCCTATAAAAGAGTAGAGTACATCGTAAATAAATTTATTAAATAGCCTTTAAAGAGGCGGAGGATAGTCCCATTTGTGGTTTAGTAGGTGTAGCTGGTAACTTAATCCAGCGTGATGTAACTTTGTTTGGTCAGATGCTTTTAGCAGATGTGTTCCGTGGTAAACATGCAACAGGTGTAATGCGAGTAGCCCATAATGGTCAGGCAATGTCTGTTCAACATGCCAAGTTAGCTATGTCATCAAAGTATTTCTTAGACTTACCTGTGTATGATTTAATCACTGGCATTTCTCAATCATTAACAATCCTTGCAGGTCATAACCGCCATGCAACTAAAGGTGCATCAGACAATCATAAGTTTGCTCACCCATTTAAGCATGGTCACATTACCTTAATGCACAATGGTTCTTTAACTTCTCACTACAACCTAACACGTGGTACTAGTGAAACATTTACAGTAGACAGTGAAGCTATTTGTTTTGCAATGTCTCGTGGTGAAGCACATGAAGTTATCCCTCAGCTTAACGGTGCCTTTGCTTTAGTGTGGGTTGATGAAGAAAAACAAACCCTTAACTTCGTAAGAAACTCAGAGCGCCCACTCCACCTAGCATTTGATGAACGCTTAGGTAAGATCTACTGGGCATCAGAAAAAGATATGCTTAAGTGGTTACTTGATCGTGACATGACGATGGCATCAGGTGGTTTCCGTTATGATCGTACAGAAGAACTGCCGGTGGGTGAGATCTGGTCTTTCCCAATCAACCAAAATTCTGTAGATCTTAAGGGCTGCGAGGTGACCTCAGTGGAAGTCTCTAAGCCCTTTACGTACACTGGCTATGGCAATTACGTCGGGGGTACTAACACAAAAAAAAGTCAGGGCGCAAACAACGCAAGCGCCAGCGCAAACAAGACAAGCGTCACCACAGGAAACTCAAACACCGGTAGTGTTAACAAAACTACTGGGACTAGCACTACTGGTAACAGCAGTACTGGAATCCCTTGCCATGCAGCAGTGGATAACAGCGTTGGTACTGAGTACTTGCTTACTCCTAGTCTGGAAACGACTCTGAAAGCTTCATCTTCTAAGGTGTTAGACCATCTAGGTCGTCAGCAGATTGGTGTTCGCTCTTACATTAATGCCGCTGACCAGCAAGCAACTGAGTTAGATAAGCGAATCCCTTTCTTCATCAAGAGCTTTGCTGTATATCCATCATCTGTTAACAAAGAACCTGAGAAAATATTGGGTTGTTTGAAAGGGAAGATGGTTGAGTATCCTTTCTCTGATATTATTATCCATGCTTGTACTAAGATGAAGTTTGATGAGTTGGTAGCTGAAGGTAACTCTATTGGTAGCTCTTACATTCAAGGCATCAAAGCTGAAGATACAGCTAAGCAGTTAGGTAAGTTGTCTGACTCACAAGCTAAGCTATTGTTTGATGTTGTCCTACGTGGTGATACTATTAAGCAGGTGGAAGAAGTAACTAACTACTTGTTTGATATGAATGAGATCCCTTCTTCATGGAAAGTATCTCAAGAACCTGAGGTCGTTAAGGGCATTGAGTTAGTAGTTGAGCAAGAGAAAGAACTAGCTCAAAAGAAGTAATAACGATGGGGTATACTGTTGCGAGTGTGATGCACCATTCACCCGTGAAGATGCCCTGTCGTTTGGTATGTACCTAGACGGAGATAAGAAAGAATTTATCTGTGACGTCTGTGTATTCTATGAAAAGAATCCTGAGATGGAGAAAAAATTATGAGTACTATCATAGTAGATGGTGTAGCAGTTGACTTAACTGTTGGGTGTGATCCTGAGCTGTTCGTAAAGGACGAGCAGGGTCTTGTTTCAGCACATGGTATGGTTGAAGGAACTAAAGAAGCTCCTAGTCCAGTAGAGAAAGGGGCTATCCAAGTTGACGGAATGGCCTTGGAGTTCAACATCAACCCAGCTGAAAGCCGTGAGGTGTTTATCGTTAATACGATGTCTGTCATGCAAGACTTAGTAAAGAAAATTCCTCAGGGTCATACCCTAGTAGTAGCTCCAACTGCTAACTTTGGTAAAGCTTTAATTGACCAGCAGCCTGATGAAGCTAAAGAGCTAGGTTGCTCTGCTGATTACAATGCATACATGCAAGGTGCAGCTAACCCTAAGCCCAACGGCGACGTTGATTTCCGTACGGCGGGTGGTCATATCCATGTGGGCTTCACTGAGAACGCTCACTCATCAGATCAGGAACACCAAGCTATCTGTCAAGAGATCATTAAGATGATGGACTTAATGCTCGGTGTTCCTTCAGTCCTTTTAGATGACGACAAGAAACGTCGTAGTCTTTACGGTGCTGCTGGTGCTTACCGCTCTAAGCCTTATGGTGTAGAGTATCGTTCGCTTAGTAACTTCTGGTTAAAGAGCAAGGAGTACATTGGTTGGGTCTATGACCAGACTGAGGTTACTATTAAGAAAGTCTTGGAAGGTTTAGATGTTTCGGAAGATGCTGCTAAAATCCAAAGAGTTATTAACAGCTCTGATAAACAAGGAGCTAAAGAACTCATTCGTAAATACAACATTCAGTTACCAGTTTAGGAGGAAGATAATGCCTGATATTAATATTAGTTCACGCTACCGTGGTTCAGGTGACATCTCTATGCGTCACAATGATACCTATGTAGGTGTAGTACAACGTGATGGTTCGGTTACTCCTTATCGTTGTCATGGTGCTAGTAGCTCAGATAGTATCTCTATCTCTAAGGTCCAAGGGTTCCAAGGGGATAGTGATATGAACATCGGACTGAATGATGATCGCTTGTTACTTGATCGTCCTCAGTGTGGTTATGCTACCCTAAGGAATGTTGATGGTGATAAGACAGCAGTGTACTTCTGTACTCGTGCCCTTCGCCAGTACAAACGTTCTTTAGTTTACTCACACCTACATCGTACCCCTGCTGGTAGTGGCCGAGGGGTGGACTATAGTGACCGTGGGAACTTAGGGGCTGCCTTGTTTACATTCTTCAATGATGTATATTCTTCTGTTGAGAATGCAGTGAATGAACTCAAAGACACTGACGCTGTTTCAATAGCGATTGGTAGTAAGTTTGCCTTAGCTAAGCATGAAGATAAAGGTATTGTCCTTTACTACAAGCGAGCAATAGTAGGTTGGTATGATCTTGAAGAAGAACAAGTCAAGTTAGTTAGTAGTTATCAACATCTTCAAGAACAATTAGAGGAGATCTCTTGATGTTAGTCAGTGAAATTATTGGACGTAGTTCAGGTGGTTTAGCAGGTGAGTTGGGCTTAATGGTATCAGGTACTAAGGTAGGGGTAGAGATTGAGATCCAAACAAACTCTAGCTCCCATCCAGTGGATCGCTCAGAGTATTGGCGACCAGTATCTGAGGGTTCAGTACAGGGCTTTGAGATTGTTCTACGTGAACCTCAAGGCGGTACTGATTTAGTATCAGCTCTTGAGGAAGCTGAATCATTGGTTGATAGAATGGGTGGGAATGAGAAGTTCCCTGAGATGACTTCAGTCCATGTCCATGTTGATGTCCGTGACATGACAGAGATCCAGTTGTTTAACTTCCTCACATTAGCAATCATGTTCGAGCCTGTGTTATACAATTATGTAGAACCACATCGAAACAAGAACCACTTCTGTTTGCCAATGTCTGATGCTGATGATGTACTTGGTCGCTTGTATCGTTTGGTATCTCGCTACCGTCAGCATGGTAACATCAACCGTGATCAGTTACGATCTCTATTCTCACCAGATGAAGTTAAGTATGCAGGTATTAACTTAAGTTCCATCCCGCACTACGGTTCCCTTGAGTTCCGAATGCACCATGGTACTGCAAGTTCTACCGCGTTGATCCGATGGATTAATGTCCTGTTAAAGATGCATCAGTATGCTATGGAACCTAACCGTTCCCCTAATAACATCCTTGATACTAAGATTGAGGTTGGGATTGAAACAATATTCCAACAAGTCCTTGGCCAATACTCAGGTGTGTTATCATACGAAGGCGTTGACGATGATATATTAGATGGGATCAGGAATGCACAGGACTTCGTTGCACTGTTCGCTCAGCCTGCGGGACGTAATGTCCTACAGGATATCCCTAATCAAACCCTAGGAGGATAATATGTCTAGGATTTTAATCATGGCACCTCGGGTTTCTGATGGTGCAAGGGCTTTAGCTGTAAGCTTATCTGAACTTGATGGTGTAGTAGCTCGTTATCGTCGCTTGGACCGAAGGGGTGTAGGCCGTTACAGTAATGTCAACCTAGCTATCAACTGGGGCTGTGGGAATGGGGGTGAACCTGTAACCCCTTCTCAGTTCAATGCATTTGGTAGTCATCTGCAAGTGTTAAACCCAAGGACATGGCGAGCTACTAATAAGCTTATGGCTTTCGAAACTATTAGGCGTTGGAATAGAGACCACTCTAATGATGAACAAATTAACATCCCTGAGTTTTGTACTAGCTTAGGGGGGGCTCGTGAATGGGCAGGGAATGGTGGTGTATTCTGTAGGACTCAGTTACGTGGTCACTCAGGAACAGACATTGTAGTTGCCCGTCATCCTCGTGATATAGTCGAAGCTCCCTTATACACCAAGCTAGTCAACAAGCGACATGAGTTCCGATTACATGTAGCAGGTGGTCAAGTTATTGATGGTGTAAGGAAGGCCTTTAGACAAGATGTCCCTGAAAGCCAACGGAACTATGATGTCAGGAACCATGCAGCAGGTTCAGTATTCATCCGTTCAGGTCGTTCATTGTCTTCCTTACAGATGGATCCTGTAGCTCAAGCAATGGCAGTCAATGCCTGTAGGGCTTTAGGTTTAGACTTCGGTGCAGTTGATATGATGACTGACCAAGAGGGTAACTTCTATATCCTCGAAGTCAATACGGCTCCGGGTCTTGAGGCTACTACCTTAGCTCGTTACACTGATGCATTCCATAAGATCTCCCGTGGTGAACGCGTTCTACGTTGGCAAGATCTTCCACTTAACCCTAACGCAACAACTGAAACACAAACTCAAACTCAAGAAACTAATAGTCAGGAGACTACTATGCCAGCACTAACTCTATCAATCCAAACATTACGTAATCACCGTGAAGCACGTCAGGCTCTAGAGGGTCAGACAGTTACACCTACTAATGAATTCCGTGGTTCTACTTTAACAGCAGGTCGAGCTTATGAAGTCCGCCACTGTACTGTAGGTGACAACGGTCAGGTACGTTTGACTGTCCATAACGATCAAGGACGTGCCCAACGTTACACTTTGAACACCAATAACTTCCGATTAGGTGGTCAATCAGCAGCCCCTCAGCTGCCTGAAGCTCAGGCTAACAACGAAGTAGATACATCACTACCTGTTGATTCACCTTTACGTTGTGTACGTTTACAGGATGGCAGTCAGGTAAACGTAGGTGGTCAGGCTCAGTTCAATCTAAGCAATAGCCGATTCCTAAGCCAAGATACCCCATACACTGTTGCTGAGATCCGAGTTGGTTCTGAGACTGGTACTGCATTCTTAGGTATTAATGTTGAAGGTCGAGTCCGTCGCTGGCGTTTAGATTCTTTCTCTAATGGTGAGCGTGTAGCAGCAACAGCTCAAGCTACTACCTCTAACTCTAGTAGTCAGAATCGACCTAGTGAATCCCTTCAGACCTCAACAGGACAACGAGTTGAAGTGGGTACGCTAGTACGAGTTAATAGCAGAAACGGTAACCACGGTATCCGAGTAGGTACTTCAGGTACTGTTCGATCTATTAATGTGAGCAATGGTACTTTAGTGATTGAAGGTCAGACTCGTGCTATCAATGTACGTCGAGTTGAAGTAGTTACTCCTGAGCAGGTTCAGCAAGAGAACCAAATCCGTGAGCAACAAAACAATACAGTGAGTGTTTCATTTGCTGGTACGAACTACCGAATCCGTAGTCGTGACCAACAACAAGTACAAACATTACTTAACCAATTAACTGTGTAATAACTAGGAGGTAATATTAATTACAACTTCTCAAATCTATCCTTGAAACAGATAGTAGGGTTGTTATGGGCAGACCAGAACCTGAGAGACTTTGGTGATCGTCATAGATTACTAACCTCTCAGGAAAGGAATAGCTGCTTTGCAATCCTAGGGAATCTTTCCGATGAAGAACTTGAAAGACTTCAAGGTGAGACCCCGTACTTCACATTGCTTGATTTACATCAGGCAAACCTAGACAACGTTACACTTTAATTAATCTTTATTCTTTAATAATATAGGAGAACTATACACACATGGCAAAGACAATCAAACAACGCGGTTCAGTTTTATTCTCAGCAATTGCAGACTTCGCTAAATTCAATAATCAATCAACAGGTAAGTATGAATTAGTACTTACATTGAATGACGATCAGCGAGCAGATGCAGAGAGTAATGGTGTAGGAATCAACGTTAAAGATTATCAAGGTCAAGAACAAGCAACTGCTAAGTTTAAATCTAAGTTCAAGCTAGAGAAAGGCATGGTAGTTGATCGCTTTAAGAATCCTTATGTGGATGCTGAAGGTAACATCAAGGAAATCCCTCGTGGTTCTGAAGTTGTTGTGTTCGCTACATCTAAGCCATACTCATTCGCTGGTAAGACAGGGGTTACAAACTACCTGAATGCTATCCAGATTATTGAGGAAGCTAACTCTATTGACTTCGAAGATTTCTCTGAGGAGTTAGAGGTGCAAGACGTTGAGTTCTAAACCAACGTATGAGGAGCTAGAGAGGGATCATGCGTTCCTCTTTGCTGCCTACAAGCAAACCAAACAAAAACTAGAGGAGCTTGAAGGAGAGTTCATTAAACTAGAGAGCTTGGTGGAGCATATCCATCAGGCCTCAGGCTCTTACATCAAAGCTAAACTTGATAGTGTACCTGAAGCGGAGGATAAAGATTAGTAACTTTCTAGGATCAGGGTTCCCATGCCCTGATTGTGGTAGCTCTAACGCTGTGGCAGAATATCACAATGGTATGTTCTGTCATAAGTGTCAGAGTAAATTCCCTAGCAAGGAAAAGTATTTCCAAGCTACTGGTGTAGCCCCTAAGCACCCTCAAGTAAACGATGGTGATCAGGCTATGCCTATGGACTCAGAGATTAAACAATCAACTCAGAGATTCAATATCCCTGAGGAGTTCGAGGGATCTAAACAAAAGCATCGGGGTATTCAACCTGATGTATTGAACCGATATGGGATTAGGTTCAACGCAAGTGGTGACATGTTCACTATGATTAGGGACAAGGAAGGGAATCCATCAGGCGCTCAGATCTGTAAGGGCCAAAGGGATGAGAAAGGTAGGAAGAAGATTACAGCTATGGGTGATGTCAAAGATAAGGCTCTTATCGGACAACACTTAGCAGGTGGTAATGGTAATAGGTTAGTTATTACAGAGGGTTATCTAGATGCCTGTTCGGCTAGCATGATGCTAAATGGTAGATACCCTGTAGTCTCTGTCCTAAATGGTACAGGCTCAGCAGCTAAAGACTTTAAGAATAACATTGATTTCATTGAGCAGTATGATGAAGTTGTTATTTGTTTTGATAATGATAAACCCGGTCGTGAAGCAGCTAAAGAATGTGCTAACTTAATTACTCCCGGCAAAGCTAAGATAGTACCATTGGCTAAGTACAAGGATGCCAATGACTTCCTAGTCCAAGGACAGGTAAAAGAATTTGTTAAGTATTTCTGGGAGGCTAAGCGTCATCAGCCTGACGGGATCATAAACCTAGCAGATATCTTTGACCAAGTGTTAGAGGAAGATGAGAAACCTTCAACCCCTTATCCTTGGGAAGGCCTGAATGAAATGCTAGATGGTATCAGGACATCTGAATTAGTTACAATAACGTCTGGTTCAGGTATGGGTAAGTCTAGTATCGTACGAGAATTAGAGTATCACCTATTAACTACAACAGAAGATAAGATAGGGATCTTGGCATTAGAAGAAACACCAGTAAGAACCACTCAAGGTATTATGGGTATCCATTGTAACTCTCAGTTGCATAGGAAAAAGTACAGGGATTTAGTTGACCCTAAGACCTATAAGGAAGCGTTCATGGCAACCGCAGGAACAGGTAGGTTAGTTGCTTATGATCACTTCGGTTCTACTTCTGGTGATAACTTGATTGCCCAGATCAGGTATATGATTAAAGGCTTAGGCTGTAAGCATGTAGTCTTAGATCACTTATCAATTGTAGTTAGTTCTCAAGAAGATGGTGGAGATGAGAGGAAGAACATCGACGCTATCATGACTAAGCTTAGGCAGCTAGTGCAAGAGACTGATGTCTCTATGTTCCTAGTGTCACACTTACGGAGAGCTTCAGGGGATAAGGGCCATGAGAATGGTGCTGAAGTTTCCCTTGCACAACTCCGAGGATCACAAGCTATTGCTCAGTTGAGTGATGCAGTGATTGCATTAGAGCGTGACCAGCAAGCAGAGAATGAGAAAGAAGCCAACCTTACCCGTCTCCGTGTACTTAAGTCTAGGTACACAGGACAGACAGGGATTGCAACCCACCTGTGGTTTGATCCTGATACTGGTAGGATGGTAGAGATTGGAGATACTGAAAAGGTTAAGGAGTTTTTAGCACCAGATGTTGAGGAATTTTAATAATGGACGAAGATCGTTTAGAAGAATTGATAGCAAGAGCGACGCAACTCAGAGAGCACCACCGGTCGATGGAGGAGTTCTTCACTAGTCAAGGCACTGAATATGTCACTTGGTCGTTCCCTGCTGAGGCAGATCTCCATGAAGAACTATGTGATGAGGACTTAATATGAGTAATGTAGTTAGGGTAATGTATTATGGTGCCTATTCCCGAGAGGTTGTAGGTGTTCCTTACTTTAATTCAGGCAGAGATCGGATTGATGAAGGAGACTGCGTGACTGAAGGGAAGGAAAACGATGGGTGGATTAACTTCCACCAAGACCCTGAGCACCTTTTAGGCAGTGGTATACCTTGTAGATCTAATTGTCAATGGGAGTCTCTGATATGAGTGATGTCAGGCGGGTAGTGTTCCGGGACGTGCAGATAGTAACGGAAGATTTTAATCACAACATAGTTAATGGCCACACTATAAGACATGATGGTCTTACACTTTTCTGTGATTCTGATTGGGGTAGCTTAAATTATAGTGACGACCCTATGTATCTAATAGGCTCTAGATCAACGAAGTGGGGCTGCCAGTGGGAGGACTTAGTATGAGCGATGTTATATCTATTATGTATAGGCAAACAAACTATATAGGTCCTGTTGATGAAGTGATCCATAGGAATAACGGTAGACATAAGGTAGAGGGATTCCATACATTACTAGCTTCAGGCGAGGAACGTCATGATGATGGTCAAATATTTTTCTACATGGATGATAGATACCTACTAAGAACAGGCACAATATGTCCTTATAGTGGAACTCAATGGGAGTATCTGATATGAAAGTCATGGCAGTTTATGAGAAACAAACTACTTACCTTGGGGATCAGATAGACCATTGGATGTCAGGGATCTTAGCTTACACCAATACTACCTTATCACAATTCACCTTGTTAGATTGTATAGGCAATCATGCTATCTGTAGTAATAGTTTCTTAGTTGAGAGACCTGTTAACACAAACGTAATAGTGGAGGAATTAGTATGATTATTCAGGAAGATAAAGTAATTGCTGTTAAGAGACTTGATCAATCAATCCCCTCTAGGAGTTTCATTTATCATAGAGCTTATGATGTCCAACATTTTATAGCTAGTTGTGATGAAGATGATGAGACAAGGACATTGAAGAAAGACTCATCCCTTAACATGTTTAATTATGTGGAGGAATTGATATGACCATAGTATCAGTAGATGTAGAAGTAGATCTAGATGACATTGACTTCGATGTTCTTAAGGACTATGTGTTAGAGGATCTAACGGACGATGAGATCTGTAGGGAAAGGGACTTGTATTCTGGGGAAGACTATGAAAGTCTTGAAGAAGAACTTGAGGATCTTAGAGGTCTAATAGCAGAGCTTCGGAGAGATATGTCAAACATGGAGAGGTTAGAGTAATGAAGGTTTTCTTAGTTAAGTGGAGGGATAGATTTATAGTAGGGGAGGCGGAGAGAGATGTAGAAATATACAGTGAAACTTTCCAGTACTATAATATCCGAGGGGAAGGGGTAGACTATCAGACCGGTAGGATCTTAAACTCTAATGATGCCTTATGCTTCGACTATAGCTGGTTTGATAGATTCCCTGATCCCTTTTGGTATGCAGAGAGGTTGGTATGATATTAAGGAACGGTGATGTTGTTTCATTCTATGATGGTAATACTTATTATTACCCTAATAAACCCTTAGTCATAGAAGATTCTAGATCAGGAAACCCAGAGTTTTGCTCAGGGATTGCTGATGAAGATAACATAGCAGTTACTTCAGGCATGCTCAGGGATAGGGAAGAAGCCCAGAGGCGTTGGCTTAATTCAAGTGATAGTATGATAGAGTATTTAATATGATAGTAGAAGATGGTGATGTGATAGCTCTTATAGGCTTTCATGGTAATAGGTTCTTTAGGGACTTAGAAGGACAAGCGTTTGAAGTAATTGGATATAACCTAGATTTATTTAGGTTCTCATTTCAAGGCCATAGTTACCCTTGGGCGCGAGATTCTAGAACGTGGCGAGTAGGAGGTTGTGAATTATTAATTTAGAGGAGGTAATAGAAGCTTGCGGTTAAGCTTTGATATAGAAGGTAACGGTCTATTAGATCAAGTTACTACAATCCACTGTATTGTTACAGAGGATATTGATACAGGTGAATGCAGAGAGTTTGAGCCTCATGAGATTGAAGAAGGTGTTAAGCATTTAATGCAAGCATCTACTCTCATAGGACATAACATTCTTGGCTATGACTTACCTGCTATCAAGAAACTTTATGGTGAGGAGTTTAAAGGTGAGACCTTAGATACCTTAGTATTATCTAGGCTAGCTAGGCCTGACAGATCTTTACACCCTCAGTGCCCTGCGAAAGTATGGGATGAACACAACCAGAAAGATAAAGCTGTTGGCCCACATACCCTTATGAACTTAGGGTACTACGCTGGTTTGAACAAAGGTGACTTTGGATCTGAAGCAGGGTGGGAGTATTACAGCAAAGAGATGTTAGAGTATTGTAAGCAGGATGTATTAGTTACAACACGGATATATAACTATCTCAAGAAAGAACTTCAGGGCTTTAGTGATCAATGTATTTTACTTGAACACCAATTCAATTATAGAATCCAACAACAGATGGAACATGGTTGGTTCTTTGACATTGATAATGCTATGGAGTTAGAAGCAGAGTTAACTGAGAAGATGATGGAGCTAGAGGATGAGGTTCATAAGACCTTTAAACCCATGGCTAAGTTCATTAGAGAGATACAACCAAGGGTGGTCAAGTCCGGTGGGTTATCTTCTGTTGGACTTAAGTTCCTAGAGAACTACCAAAACGTAGTACCTATCCCTGATTGGATTGATGGGGAGTATGGTGTTGAATACATCAATGGTGAATTCTCAAGGATTGATTGGGTTGAATTTAATCTAGGTTCAAGACAACAAATTGCTGATCAGTTACTCATGAGAGGATGGAAACCTAAAGAGTATACCGAGAATGGAAACATAATCGTAAACGAAAAGGTGTTGGGATCTATTGCTTCTAAGTTTGAGGAAGCTAAGTTGCTTGCTGATTACTTCATGATCTCAAAGAAAAAGTCTATGGTATCTTCATGGATTGAGAAATACAATAGTGATACCGGTAGGATCCATGGGTATGTGAATACCTTAGGTGCTGCAACAAGACGTTGTACCCACTCCGGCCCTAACCTAGCACAAGTACCTGCGTCTAAGACAGACAAAGAGGGGCACTTGGTCTTTGGGTTTGAGGGAGGTTATGGCGCTGACTGTAGGAAGTTATTCACTGTACCTCGTGGTTATAAGCAGGTAGGTTGTGATGCTAGTGGCTTAGAGCTTAGATGCTTAGCCCACTATATGAACGACAAAGAATACACTGACTTAATCTTACACGGTGACATCCACTCATATAACCAAAAGGCTGCTGGTTTACCTACCCGAAACAACGCAAAGACTTTCATCTATGGTTTCCTATATGGAGCTGGTGATGCTAAGATCGGAGAGATTGTTAATGGTACAGCTAAAGACGGTAAGAGATTAAAGACAGCGTTCCTTAATTCCCTGCCGAGTCTTAAGAAGCTGAAGGAAGGTGTAGCAGTAGCAGCAACAAGAGGTTGGTTGAAGTCAATTGATGGTAGTAAGATCAGGATTAAATCTGAACATGCTGCATTAAACTTCTTATTGCAATCAGCAGGTGCTATTGTTATGAAGCAATGGCTCGTGTTAGTCTGTGAACAGGCAGACAAAGAACAATTGGACTATCATCCCGTTGGTAATATCCATGATGAAGGCCAATTCGAAGTAGCAGATAAGGATGTTAAAAGGTTCTGTGAGATCTGTGAATCATCTATGAATAAGGCTGGTGAAATGCTAGGCTTCCGTTGTCAGATTGATGGCGAGGCTATGGTAGGTTCATCGTGGGCAGCGACGCATTGATTTATATTTATTTACATTCTTGGTGTAACTTTCCCCAATTGATTAAGTCTAAATGGTTTTATAATTGATGGAGGTAACATGCAGAATAATCATTTAACAGGAATGGCTTCTGAGTATAAAGTAGCTGAGCATTATACTAGAGAAGGCTATGCCGTTTACTGGACTATGATGTCTCAATCTAGGGACGACATAGTAATAAGGAAAGGCAATGAGTTCACTAGGGTACAGGTGAAGACCGGTACTTGGGTTCAGTCTGGTAAGTATAAATATTTACAATGTAGACTCAGGTCTGACAGAAGAAACGGAGGGACGTATGCCCCTTACACTCTTGAAGACTGTGACGTAGTAGTTATAGTTGAAGGGGATAGGCTATGGGAAATACCTGTAGCATGTGTTGCTGAAAGAACTAACATAACCTTGGATACTACTAACCCTACACCGAAAGCTAGTCAGAAAGATTACAACCCTGACGACTGGCTAGTAACTAACGGGAGGTAACAATTAAAACTGGAACAACTAATGAGCTTAAGGCTATGAGTTACTATAGTTCTAAGGGGTATGATATTTATATCCCTGTAGACTCTAGTAGGATAGACTTCATTGCTCATAAGGACGAGGAACTATTAAAGATCCAAGTTAAAACTTGTTCAAAGAGGAGATACAAGGACACAGAATATCGTGTTGCAATCTTATCTTCTCGTAGAGGTAACGGTAACGTTGGCAACTATAAGTTGTCTGAGATAGATGAGTGCTTTGTCGTTGATAAAGATGCAGCTTGGAGGATTCCATTCAAAGCTGTGTACCCTAACATCTCAGTAATGCTAGATTCAAATAGGAAAGAGTACAAGCCTAAGCATAATCTTCCAGTGGAAGACTGGAGGGTGTACTAATTCTTAGAGTAGCTATATTGGATGCAGATATCGCAGTGTATCATGTATCAATTTCATGTGAACGTGAATCAAGACTGGAGGTAGTCAAAGAGACTATGGACTTATACATCAAGAACTGGCTATCATGTGCTGGGGCTGATGAGTATGTAGGTTATATAACAGAGTCGAAAGCTAACTTCAGAATACAACGTGCTTCTACTTGGCCTTATAAGGGTCAAAGGAAGAAAGCTAAACCCAAATGGTACTTGGCGATGCGAGAGTATGTCCAAGAACAATGGGGGTTTCAGAATGTTATTGGGATTGAGGCCGATGATGCCTTGACTATAGCAGCTGAGAAACTTAAAGCTGAGGGTAAGGAGCCAGTGATTGTGACAGAGGATAAAGATCTCTTACAATACCCTGCTCTCCATTACAACCCTAACAAATCACATAATGTGTTTAGGATCTCAGAGGCTGAGGGTCACTATAACCTATGGCATCAAGTCATAACAGGTGATAGGACTGATAACATTCCCGGTGTGTCACATGCCATTACCGAAACTAGGACAGGGACTTACAATAGATCTATCTCCGAGAGTGATTTACTTCCCGAGGATAAGATTAAATTGTTTAAGAAATATCCTAGACAAGAACAGTATGGTAAATCCAGTGCAGCTAAATACTTAGAACAATTTCCACCTGAGGAATATCCCCTCAGGGTCTGGGAGTTATATGTAGATAAGTATGAGGACTTAGAGGATGAAGGTTCCTATGGATATGGGGACTTAAGATTCCATGAGACCTTTGATTTAATCTACATGTTAGTCAAAGAACCTGAAGGGGTTGAGGTCTTGGTAGAACCTAAGAAACCTCCAGTCCCTGAGGGAATTAAATTTTTAGATTTTTAAATTAATATAGGAGGGATATGCCTATGGCTATCCGAAATCATGGTAGGCCTAATGGTAGTGCCTTGCGACTGCCAAGTAGTGGTACTCAACACAACAGCACAGTTGCTGCTGTCTTGGATGGGTTAGGTACCCAGATTAGACTTAACAACTTATATCTTAGAGAAAATCATGGTGTAGAGATTGACTTCCACATCGCTGGTAGTTATGCTTTATATGCTTGGCTGAGGCAGAGGTCTCATGAATCTAATCTTTTCATCCCTAATGACCTTGACATCTTTGTGGGTATTAGGATTGTAGATGAGGAGAAGTTTAATGAGAGAGATGATACTTTCATTAACATAAGGGAAACACCTGATGGGTTTAGTGAGTTAGAAGCTTATAAGCTCCAGATTATAAATGGCCGAGTAACTCATATGATAGGGTCTGTATTTCATGCCTTCCCTGCTAGTAGTTACTCATCTAGCCGTCTATCTGGGCTTCTCCATCGGAGAGATGCTACTTCTGAAAGTTCGTATAATACTTTACCTGATGTATTCTCATGCTATAGACTCAATATGGAAAACGCTAATATTCCAGACGTGGGTACAGTCCTTCCTAATTTAAATATCATATTCAGACGAGACTTGATAGGGAATGGCTTTGATGAGAACCTGACAACCTTGTTTGATTCCTTTGATTTGTCTTTAACTAAGGCTGCAATATCTATTACTAATACACGAGGTAGACCACATCAAATCTTTATGAGTGTTGATGATTCCTTCAGGGAATCTATACAACAAAGGGTATGTGATTTTACTCTTGAACCTCCTACAGGAGATAGGAAACAGAAGTATGAGGAGAGGTTGAGGGCTATGGGGTTTGACTGGACATGGTAGTATTTAGTCATATATACTCAGGGGATTGTTATGAGTTCAATCCCCAAACTCACCCTAGGACCATAAGGTCCTTAATGGAATTAATAGACTTCGAGATGTTAATATGAACATCAGAGTATTTAGACATCTATTCTCAGACCACTGTTATCAGTTTTGCTTTGGCAGTAACGCTTGTGCTATTATGATGGATAATAATAACTATGAGGAATTAATATAATGGAATATAGTTTGATGCTACCTGATAGCGTAGTAGATACAATTTTTAACGATCAATCTTTAATGGAGATGTTACCAAATGAAGAAACACTTATTGAAACAGAAGACCTTGACCTTGTTGGTCTTGATACACCGAGGCTTCCTGACGAAGGAGCAATCGGCTGAGCTGACAGATGAGCAGGTTTTAGAGAATGTACCGGAGAATCAAGGTACATACATCTATCGCCCTGATGATTCATCTGAAGCAAGAGTATCAGCATTCACATACCGTTGGGTTAAGCAACGGGTGAAACAAAACCCTGATGTGACAGCTGAGGAACTCCTAAAGTCTGCGGGGTTTAAGTAATATGACTAGGAAAAGGTTCTTCCCTGCAAGACCTAAAGGTCTACCAACAGGATACGACTCGTGGCCTGAGTATAATCTCCACCAAGGCTTACTTAAGGACGAGGAGTTCCACCCTCCCAAAGTAAGCTACGTGGTTGAACGGAAGTATGAACCTGACTTCAAGATAGAACATGATGATGGTGTGTATCTATTGGAGTTTAAGGGTTACTTCAGGGATAGTTCGGAGGCCTCTAAGTATGTATGGGTAAGGAAAGCTTTACCTGAAGATCATGAGTTGTTATTTATATTTGACAACCCTAACAAACCAATCCACTTCAAACCCAAGAGACAGAAGTGTGGGACTAAGATGACCCACGGTCAATGGGCTGAGAAGAATGGGTTTAATTATTTTGACGAACAAGGTTTCACCGAGTTCTATAAGGAATTAAAAGATGAATAAAGCAGTAGTAATTAATTTTAGTTGTGTGTTTAATTATGCTAAACGTGAGTTTGGTATTGAATGGAATGCATGTTGTGAATTGTTCCACGATTCAGGCTACTTCGAGTACCCTAGGTGCCATGAGGTAGACTTATGCTTTGATGGTGATGAAGATACCCTCTCTAAGGAAGACATCTTAGCAATTGATGATAGTTATTCTAAAGCTAAGGTGATATTCTTTAAGTACTTAGAGACACAAGATATTCCTAAGGGCTTTGCTGTTATGGTGGATAATGACTGATAAACTTCAGAAGATGAATAAGCTAGACATTTTATTTTATTTAACAGGAGCTGTCGTGTGGGGCAGCCTATTAGGATTAGGAGCTATTGCATGTGTGATGTATGTGTTAAGTTAAAGAAAGAACAACAGAAAGAACCGGTGTCTATGTCACCATCAGACGCTATGAAGATTAACAAAGCCATACAGTTAGGTAAGTATGACAAGGTTATCATCGGTTCTACTGCGGTAGGTACGAAGCAGGAAGTTATTGTAGATGTCTATGATGTCTTACGAGCATTTAATGTGACAGACCCTGCCCTTGCCCATGGCATTAAGAAAGCCTTATGCCCGGGACAGCGTGGGTCTAAAGGTCCTAAGCAGGATATTGATGAAGCTATTAAGTCCTTGGAGAAATTCAAAGAGGTAGTGTAATGGCTATATATCTGGACGTGAGATATCCTAGAGTTCTATTCTGTGATTGTATCCAAGATATTTATAGAGATAGGAGAGGCTTTAGTTATATGAGGGAGGCTTCTCTAGTATTAGAGAGAGACCCTAACGACCCTGAGCATTCGTTCAAGGTTCTTAAAGACCGGATGACTGGTGAGATAGGAATCTGGGTAGATGATTTATATTATAAGGAGTACTAACAACTTGTCATTAGAACAACAGGTAATTCAATTCAACGAGACATACAAACCAGATCAACGAAACCTAGTAGCTGCAATCCCAGATCCTGAGGGGATGCAAGCGTGGGTATCTATTGTAGGTGAGGAGTTCCAAGAACTTCATGAAGCCTATGAGGCTGGTGATATTGTCCAATACTATGATGCCTGTATTGATGTTATCTATGCGATGGCACAACAGATGAACCTATATGGTTTCCCTATAGACCTAGGGTTACGTGAGGTTCAACGTTCAAACATGTCGAAGCTAGATGAGGATGGTAAGCCTATCATTCGTGAGGATGGTAAGGTTCTTAAGGGCCCTAACTTTAGTGAGCCTGATTTCAAGAAGATCTTGGAGGATCAAGTTGAAAACAATAGTACATGTTAATCAGCATGTGATCAAGAAGAACAGGAAGGATGGGACTCAAGATCCTGTCCTTACCTGTAAGACCTATAAGGATAATAGGTATGGGATGGAAGCAATCATAAAGGATGATCAAGGTAAGGAAGTCGGTAGGTTTATCTATAGCCCTGACAAACCTTTATCTTGTGGAGCCCATGTATGGTTTGAAACAAGGAATAGAGTTGAAGTTATCTAAGCTTAAGCATAGGAAAGCTAGGCTCGACCGGAACATTAGAGGTTGTTTATATGTAGCATACCATCGTAGATTAAAGAAGTACTACGTTGGTGTTACATCTAAATCATTTAATGAACGGTACGAGAGGAGAGATCCTAAGCACCACTTCTCGAATGCATTTTATAAAGAGCCATGTGCCTTTGACATATGGATTTATAAGTTCAATAACATTGAGAATGCATACAGGATGGAAAAGAAACTGGTAACTTGGAAGGAAGTTAACAGTGGTAAGTATTATAATAAGATTCCCGGAGGTAGGAATGACTAAACAAGATCAAGCACTAACTGATTATGAGATTGAGAAACAACAGAAAATGGAAGAAGCTGAGGAACGTAAGGCAAAGAAGATCAAACTTCGTCAACGTCGGAAGACCCGTCATTACTTTGCAGGGACTGAGGGGCATGAGTGTGAATAAAGATTCTAAATCAATGATAAAGGTTACTTTTGATGATGGATATAGTTCCTTGTTTTTCCATGATGAATATCTAGATGATGTCTCAGCTAAAGAAATAGCAGAGATTAGGGTGAGAGAGCTTCAACTTCTAAGTGATCGTAGTTTAGAGATAGATAAAGTTAAACACACTAATATAAAACCATTAGATAAACTCAAAGGAGAACAATCATAGAACAGTCAGTTAAGTTAGTAGGTAAATCAGTACCAGTACTTGAGAACCTTAAAGACCTAAACGAACTCTTAGCCTACCAAGCTAAGGTGTCAAACCTTGAGACTCAAGACGATATGACAAGAGCACAACGCCTGTTAAAGTATTGTGCGGAGCATGGTCACTGGTCTGTATTTGAAATGGGTAATATCAACTTCGAGATTGTGACTACCCGTGACATTAGTCGACAGATCTTACGACACCGGTCATTCAGTTTCCAAGAGTTCTCACAACGATACAGTGAAGCACAACGATTCACTATCCAACGTGAGGCTAGGTTACAGGATGAAACAAACAGGCAGAACTCTATTGACTCTGAGAGCGACCAGCTACAGGATCAATTCAAGGAACTGCAAGCTATGACCCTAGCAACCGCAGCAAGGGCATACCACTCAGCCTTATCAATGGGGATAGCTAAGGAATGTGCAAGATCTCTGTTACCTGAAGGCCTTACAGAATCTAAGATGTATATGAATGGGACTGTGAGATCATGGATCCACTACATCAAGGTTAGGGAAGGTAATGGTACCCAGAAAGAACACATGCAATTAGCTAACATGATTAAGAAAATATTACTTGAAGAACTACCAGTACTTAAGGAGGTACTAGAAGATGAGTAAACGTAACAATAATGGTGACGGTGGATTGATTTTCTTTGCAATCGCCTTGATTGTATTATGTATGTTATAAGAGGATAATATAAATGAATAACTACCATGAAGCATATGATTTAGAGGGAGAGTTAAAGGTTAGCCTTGAGTTGGCCTGTGACTTCGAAGGATTCAAGGAAGATTACTACCTATGTCCTGCTGGTTATAAGACCATTGGTCACGGCAGGAACTGTGAGGCTTATCCATTAACAGATGATGAGCCTTATCCGATGACAGTCGAGTACTCTAAGGAATGGACATTAGATTTCCTCAAGACCGAGAGGCGATTAGCTATTGCTAAGTGGCCTTGGTTAGTAACTCAACCACCTAGTGTCAGGATTATTATTACTGACATGGCATTTAACTTAGGGATCTCTAAGCTCTCACGCTTCAGGAAGATGTTAGCAGCTATAGCAGCTGGTAGTTATCTTGAGGCAGCTGAGGAGCTGAAGGATTCCTTGTATTATGTCCAGACAGGTCGTCGAGCTAAGACCCATTATGAATCTTTAAAATATTTAGGAGCATAAAGATTGTTTAAGATTGAAACACATGATTTCAACTGGTTGACGGAGGAGGCTAAGACCCTCCTTCAAGACTACTATGTTCAGGATGGTGAGTCTATCCCTGAGTTATTCCAACGAGCAAGTATCAGCTATTGCTTTGGTGATTATAAGTTAGCTGAAAGGATCTATGGGTACGTTAAGAACCAATGGTTCATGTTCTCATCCCCTATCCTTTCCAATGGTACCTTGCATGACTGGCCGCTGAAGAAAGATCCTTGGATTGGATCAAGGTTCAGGAGGAATCAACGTTGGTTATCTAAGCAAGAGAAACCACGAGGCTTACCTATCAGTTGTTTCCTAAGCTATGTCCCTGATACTATTGAAGGACAGTTCGATGCTGACGAGGAGATGTCTAGATTATCAGTAGCAGGTGGTGGCGTAGGTCAGCACTTAGGTATGCGAGGGGTTACATCAAAGAGTCCCGGTGCTATCCCTTACGCTAAGAATGTAGATGCTAAGATCATGTACTACAAGCAAGGTGAAACCCGTAAGGGTGCAGTAGCTTGTTACTTAGATGTATCACACCCTGACATCCTTGAGTTCATAGGGATCAGGAAGCCATCAGGTGGTGACCCTAACCGGAAAGCATTTAATATCCACAACGCTGTGAACATCACTGATGATTTCATGGAAGCTGTAGCTAATGATTGGGATTGGGATCTTGTAGCCCCTAATAACTTTGAGGTCGTTGAGACCGTTAAGGCTAGGGTTATCTGGGAATCATTACTTGAGACTAGGTATAAGACAGGTGAACCTTACCTGAATAATATCTCAGCAGCTAATCGTAATTTGCCATTAGAGATGCAACGACAAGGACTTCAGATCCATGGTAGTAACCTCTGTAATGAGATCCACTTACCTACAGATAAAGATAGGACAGCAGTATGTTGTTTATCTTCTGTTAACCTAGCTTACTTTGATGATTGGGTTAAGACTGACATGGTTAAAGATTTAATTACATTCCTTGATAATGTTATTGAATACTTTATTACTATGGCTCCTAAGGAAATGCACAAGGCTGTATACTCAGCATTACGATCTCGTGACCTAGGCCTTGGGGCTATGGGTTGGCATGAGTACTTACAGAAGAATGACATCCCATTTGATAGCGGAGGCTTTAATAGTGCCATACAAAAGACTAATCAGTTGTTTAGTGAGATCAAACGACAAGCCGTACAGGCCACTAAAGCCTTGGCAAAGGTACGTGGCATTGCTCCTGATAGCTATATTCGCAGGCATAGAAATTGCCATCTACTGGCGATAGCTCCTAATGCCAATAGCTCCATAATCCTAGGGACCTCGCCGTCCATAGAACCTTGGAAGTCTAATGGTTTCATGAGAAGGACTCGGGTTGGTAGTTACATGGTTAAGAACCCTACCTTAGATAAGTACATTAAGGATAAGTTCCCTGAGAAGTATGAGGACTTATGGGATAGGATCATTAAGGCTGAAGGTTCAGTACAAGATATAGAGGAGTTCCCGGGTGATATTAAACGTTGTCACAAGACAGCTGATGAGATACCACAAGAACATATCATTGTCCAAGGTAGACACAGGCAACAACATCTATGTCAAGGGCAATCCATTAATGTATTCTTTAAGGCTGGCGAATCCAAAGCTAGGTTTAATTATATCCATGCAATGGCATTCGCACCGGCAATGGATGGAGTTCCTCTTAAAGGATTGTATTATACTAGAACCAAAGCCTTGAAGAAAGGTGAGGATATAGGGAAGCAGGTGGAGCGTGAGGCTCTTAAGGACTTCTCTGATGAACCAAATTGTATTAGTTGTGAGGGTTAATTAGTTGAGCTTATTTGAAGCTAAAGAAACGTACAAGCCATTCAATTATGAGTGGGCAGTACAACGTGCTGAAATGCATGAGAAGATTCACTGGGGTACTTGGGAGGTAGACCTCGGTGAAGATGTTAAAGACTGGAAGTCTAATAAGATGACTGATAAGGACAAGGATTTTATTACCCAAGTCCTTAGGTTATTCACTCAGTCTGACTGTCAGGTAGAGAATAACTACCTTGACTACCTCTTACCTAAGTTCAAGAATAATGAGATCAGGATGATGTACCAATCATTCGCTAACCGTGAGGGTGAACACCAACGAGCATATGCCTTGTTGAATGATACCCTAGGTTTCCCTGACTCAGAGTATTCTACGTTCTTAGACTATGAAGCAATGGCTAACAAGATTGACTTCATGAAAGATATTGATGTCCACTCCCTGTCTGGTACTGGATTGGCACTGGCCAATTTCATTATGTCAGAGGGTGTATCATTGTTTGGTTCATTCGCTATGCTCCTTAACTACCAGCGACGTGGCCTGATGAAAGGGATGTGTACTGTAGTTGAATGGTCTATTAGGGATGAGTCAGAACATGTTGAAGGACATGCCGAAGTGTTCAAGCAGTTATGTAAAGAACATCCTCGGATTGTTAACAACGAGTTCAAGAAGAAGATCTATGCTATGGCCCGTCAGGTCTATGAATTAGAATCTAAGTTCATTGACTTAGCCTATCGTGATGGTGGTCCTGAAGACCTTAAAGCCTCAGATGTCAAAGAGTATATCAAGTATATCATTGATCGTCGCTTGATACAGATGGGACTTAAGGGGAACTTCGGGGTTAAGAAGAATCCTTTAGGTTGGTTGGATGAGATTATTGGTGCTGATGCATTAGATAATTTCTTTGAGAAAAAGGTAACGGAGTATTCGAATGAAGGACTCACAGGTGAAACATGGGCTTACGATAAAGCCTTTCGGGCTTGGAAAGAGCCAGTGCAATAAGAGCTTTGGGGTGGTATGTTACTGCCCCAAGTGTACTGATAATAATAGAGAGAAATAATATATGGCTAAACCAGTAAACACAGTAGTAATTATGATTGACGGTAAAGTAGAAGTAATGAAATCTAAGGACATCCCTTGGAAATGTAAAGGTACTTCAGAAGTTAAAGCACAACGGATTAAACAGGAGATTGAGAATGCCTAGTGATAGGAATGATGTAACAATTAGTGATGAAGGGATGTCAGCTTTACGTAATGGAACTACTGGTAGCATTAGGTTGTTAGAGGATGCTGCTAGGGAGATGGAGTATCGACATAGAGACCTTCGATATGCTGTTATGTATGGTGGTAATCCTAGTAGACTACGTACTCAGAGCATTGAGAGAGAACAGTTCGAGATACTTAAGCTCCGTTGGAACTCAATGTCCCCTGAGCAACGTAGGGAAGATGATGACTTTAAAGATGAATTAGTTAATGTGTTGTATGATTTATTAGATAATGGAGATTATTTATAATGGTAGAAGTTAAATTGTTTACTGCTGAATGGTGTTCGGCCTGTAAGAATCTTAAGAAAACTATGACTGGGATGGATATCGTAGTAACAGAAGTTGATATTGATTCCATTGAGGGTGGTGAGGAAGCTATGAAGGCAGGTGTTCGGGGTATCCCTATGCTCCTTAAGCCTGATGGCTCTCGCTTGGTTGGTAATGCTAGCAAGCAAAAACTAGAGGAGTTCTTAAATGCGTAATGAAGTAATGCCCGGCTGTGGTGACGGCTGATAGATAACAAAAAGCCCCAAGGTTCCTAAGGTTCCGAGGGGCTTTAGTTTATTTAATTACCACTTAACTTTATCAGCCCAATAAGCTGCTGACATTTTACCTTTAGCTATATTCTTAGCATGTCTAGCTTTAAAAGATTTCTGTCTAGCTTTATCTTTAGCAGACTTAGGATTCTTACCAGCACCTGAAACACCTTGCTGGCCAAACCTAATAAGTTTAATGGTATCGCCTTCTTTCGCTAAGACCGCATGGCTCTTTGAGGCATTAGGTGTTCTTTTGGGTTTGTTATAGCCAGAGAATTTTTCCCCTCTATATTCAATCATATCTATATCCTCCTATATTATCATTTATTTAGATATACCTTTAAGTTTCTCTACAGTACGTAACCCTGCTAAGCCTAGCATCCCTAAGGTCATCTCCATAATGTATTCCATTGGGAGATCAGGTCCGGGTTCACCAGTAGCCCATGAGATCAAAGGATTAATCACAAAGGCAAACCACAATCCACAGGAACAGGCCCATAAGATTGAAGGCCTAGCACCAGCTACAAACCAACTCCGATGGCGGGCAGCTATCTTGTTGGTCTCTGCTTGTATCATGTGGGGACGTTGTTGTAGTCTTAGTTTGATTTCTTCGTGGGTCAGACGTTCATCATCAGAGGTGAATAGATTATCAACAACATTCCCTACAGCTTCTATAGGTTCTGCTATATCTCTAGAGAACCACTTCAATATCCCCATCTATCTATACTCCTATTAGTTTAGGGATAAGCTTAATGGCTTCAGGAAATCCTATGGTATCTGATATGACATAAAAGATACCTGCTCGGACTAGCCATTTAAGTTGATCCCCTATGGGTTGTAAGTCTTTATGTAGTTTCTTTACAGAATCACTTAATTCTCCTATTACTTTATCTGTCTGGTCAGCCCTATACTCTAAGAGTTTCTGTCCTGACTTTAAGGTGCTTAAGTCTTCTCTCATTTTATTGTTATCCTCCACGGTTGTATTTCCTCCTTATTGAACCGTTAAACATTGAGGGCAGAAAGTCCTAAGGGCAGTAAGGACTTTAGGGTTTAACGGATATACTGTAAATTACGTGCTAATCTAAGGAGCGCTGTTAACTAAATCACTTGACAGGAAATTATAACCTATGAAGTGTGCATTGCCTTCTAGGTCTTGTATAGAGGATACAGAAGTTTCTATCTCATAATAATGATCAGGAGGTAAGTAATTAGTATTCATATTACCTGAACCTGCTACTAATAAAGATATGTCTTGAGTGTTTCCGTTATTATACAAACCAGATATATTAGATGATTGATCACTATTCCAAATAGCTAACTGATTTAGTAAGATGTCTTTAGGATAATTACCACTAGCAAATCTACCGAATCTATAGTTCTGACCTACAATAGATCCATTATATCCATTGTTATTATGGGTATTGTTTGTAGACTGTAGGACTCCATCTATATATATTTTAAATCTAGAATAGTAACTAGTAATACTACCAGATGCTACTCCTGTAGTACCTCCATTATAAGCAACAACAACATGTTGCCATTTAGTAGGATCTATTGAGGAGTTAGGGGTAGTTAATTGTAAGTGATTAACGTTAGAACCATAACGTATCCTTAGACGTTTAAGTCCATTATTGTTAGTTTGCTTAATCTCTATGTGTCCATTATTAGTTGTGTCTTGGGCACCGAAGTAGAATAAAGTTTGACCTGTGTTAGATGCCGAGCCTTTAAACCAGAAGGCTATAGTCCAAGCATCGCTAGCTCCTGAACCATTAGATGATCTCTCTAGCGCAGTTACTAATGAGGCATTACCTCCTAGATAAGAAGATACACCATCTTGAAACTGTAAGGATTTAGTGTTAGTATATACAGGCTCTACTACATTTAATGTAACATTAAAATTAACAATACCTCCTAAAGGGTTACCAGCTTTACATGCAATCACATGAGTACCTGTAGTACTAGGTGCAGTACCGTAAAAGTAACCAGTAGATTGATTTAACACAGCCCATGAAGGTGCATCTAGCTCACCATACTGAGTCACTATGTCGCTCCCAGAGTCTAGGGTTATAGGGACATTGAATGCTTGATTCTTAGTTATGTCAATAGTCTGGTCACTAATGTCAGGAGCAAAATTAGTAGTAGGTTGAGGCCCTTGTCCTATTTGTTGTATGGAAACGTTAGGGAGTAAGGTGGAGGTACTACTATAAGAGGTAGCTCCGTAATATAAACTAATAGGAGTACCATTAAGAGTACTGTCCCAAGTCATTATTACTTCACCTCTATCTTCATCCCATAGTTCTAATACATTATTATTATTGTACCTTAAAGATACAGTTACGGAATTACCATCTGTCAGATTCCAGTATGGTTGACCGAAGGACGTATTATCATATAAACTATTAGATGTGTTTAGAGTCCATCCAGTAGCATTCCCAATTATTTCCTGAACATCCCAACGGAATCGTCCTGTCAAGAAGTTAATAGGGTTTGACTCTCCAGTTGCTGCTCCTGTGTAACCAATACCAAAACTCCTATTATTACCTGCTGCTGGTAGTTGCCATACTAGTTTATAATTAGGTTCGATCTCTAAGTTAGACTTGACGATAGTTTGTTGCTCTATACCATCTGACCATTCTCCGCCTTCAGAGTTATCAAAATCTGCAACTATAGTCCAAGTATCTTTCCTTTTAATCATAACAGGGAACTTAGCATTGGGTTGGTTATCACCTCCAAAGAATATAGTTTGTGTGTTACCTACTAATGCCGTGTTTGACTTGCCTATGAGAACAGGTTCTGGATCTGATATATCAAATAAGTACAGGTAGTTATCATTACCATAACGTAACGACAGGGCGGTGTTATTTGAAATAGTGTATCCACTTGCATACCTACTAGCAACATCCACACCTACTGAAGTCTCCTTAACAGTAGTCCCAAACTTAAAGTTAGTAGACCATTTGTTGTTTAAGAAGATATCTACTTCATCGTTAGTTGCTTCACTACCTGAATAAACACCTAAGACGTATTCACCTCCTACCTCATGTGTCCATATATATTCCTCACCCTTCTCTAAGAAATCCCCGTTGTAGAAAGGTTGTTTATCTTTAATTGCTGATACAACTGACGGATAAGTCACTACATCCCCTGAATTATTACCATAAGCTATGTACCAATCCTCTGCACGGGAAGGTAGACTAGACCCATTAATCATATTACTTGCATCAATAGTAATTATACTAGAGTCATTCATCGTTAGTTCTAAATTAGACCCATTTAAAGCACCACTAGTTACAAATTTATTTTCATCGACACCTAAGGTAGTTACATCTACAGTAAATGAAGTACCATCCTGTAAGGTAAGAGTTAGGTTGTTGTTAGTCAAGGCGAAGTTAGTAACTGGATTACCTCCTCCTGATGTAAACCCTACAGTGTTAGTAAATAAATCATTCAGCTGAGTTACAGCTAACGACTGTACTGAGTTAACAGCAACTCCATTGATAGTAGCTCCACTGACAGGGACTACAAATTGGATCTTGTCTGTTCCTTTAAGGACTACCTTGATTTCAGTCTTATGTGCTAAGGCTTGAAGTTCATTAACACTATAAGGGTTAATAAGGGTACCTCCTACACCTTCCCTAACTTCTACGTTGCCTGTGTTAGTTACATTAAAGTCAACAGCAGGGAATTTCATTGAGTGATTAGAGAAAGGTAACTCATGGTACGAACCAGCTAGAGGAGGGTTAATGGCTTTCTGTCCTATACTGTGATAGGAATTATCCCCTAAAGCTACCCTAAGGTTTGTTAGATCTACGTCACTGAAGTCGATAGCATAGTCTTGACCGATGAAACCTACATCATCTATATTTATAATATTCTTATCATTGTCAGCTAAGGCACTTAAAGTTGGGCTTAAGTATATACCAACCTTAGAAACATTAGATCCTAAACCTGTGTAATGGACTTGAGTATCTAGTATCTCAGCGATGAATCGGGCTGCTGGGTTTATAGAGATAGTAGTACCTAATAGATTATAAGCATCATTAATTTGAATACTAGCTTTAGCATCACCTACGTTACCGATACCATTATAAGTTGAACGGTTATTATCAAACACGCCACCAGACCTCCAAGTAGCATTGCCTGATCCCCATACACACCATGCAGCATTCCAGTTACCATTAGCATCATTGTGTGAGAACTTATTATTAAGACCACCTATGCACAAGTAACCATTGTTAGCGTTGTACGAGCTAGAGTTATTAGCTACTATTATGTTCTGGCAACCATAATGGGTAGAGCCAGCAGCCAAGTATATACCTGCCTCTATGTTCTGGCTTGAGCGATTACGAGTTACAACCCCTGCCCCTCCTACACCACAATCTTGTATCCTAAGTCCCCTTAGATTTTTAGTTGCTTCATTACCTATCATCTCCACGAAAGTACTATTCTCTATCCTAGCAGCTCCTCCGTCACTAGCAGCAGAGCTTGCATAGAATGCCTGAAGATCAGCAGCAGATGAGTCAAAGCCTAAAAGACCTGAAGTACCTGAGGGGAGTATAGTGTTTAAGGAAGTACCACCCCATCCATTATTAGTAAGGACACAATCTCTTAGTACTACATTTAAAGTATTTTTAGTATGGACACCGTAAGCACCTGAATTTTTTATGTTAAGATTATTAAATGAATAAGACTTAGTATTATCAAGAGCATCTACATAAAAAGTACTACCATTGTTAGGGTCATAAGTAGTATAACCTACTAAGGTATCTTCTTGTCCATAGAAGTGTAGGCTCTTGTCAGAAGGTAAAGTTATTTGTGAAGTACCTAGATTGCTACCTTTGATTAAAATACTATCACCATCTGATGCATTAGAGATAGCAGACTGGATGGTCTTGTAAGGTCTGATATCGGAACCAGTCTCTACACTACCTGTATAATCAGGGTCAACTACTAGGTTAAAAGAACCTGACGTAGACTCTAAGTCTGATATATCTAAGGTAGAGTATTTATTAGCTTTAATAGTAGCAGTTCTTTCCTGAACGCTGTCATAGATTATAAAGACATCATCGGAAGAATGGGATGAAATCTCTGGTAAGTCTGTTATTTTAGTTGCCATTATATCTCCTTTAGTTATGGATTCTCTAGGGCAGTCACCCTAGCTTTTAGATTATTAAATTCTACTATATGTTTTTCATACTGAGTAGTTGTCTCGAATAGTATAGGTTCTTCATCAACATCTATAAATAAAGAACAATCCTCGAAATGTAATGTATTCTTATCTGTCAAGCTAGCTAAAGAATACTCAGCACATAATAGCTCCTCTAGGTACGCTAGGTACTTAAAGCCATACTCCCTAGCTAACAACCTAGCGTAGATCTTATCAGGTTCTGCTTCTGAAGGACGTACCTTTAAAGGAGTCCATCTAGTTCTATCACCTTTATTACCTTTGTCTAATAACATCTCGACATGAAGTTGCATACCTGCTGTCAAGTTACTATGCTCAGGGAAGCTCCAGTTAAAAGTATCTCCTATTTCTAGATCAACACCTTCTAAGATGTCATCATATATCCTTACACCTTCTGAACTAGTACCTAAGTATATAGCATAATGTAATCTATCTTCCCTAGATAAAGGTTCCTCAATGATTACATCAATCTCAAATATACTAATAGAAGTATTGAGTACTGTATCTAGTACGAAAGGGACAGAACCATGAGCAGCTGGTCCTCCCCTAGGTTCTAGGCCTCCACTGCCATCATCAATGACATCCCCAAAGTAAGAAGCAGTAGCTCTAATAACACCTGAGTCCCCTCTGTTACTTAAATCCCTATGGTCTCGTAGAACTGTAGATGCTGGATATGCCGATGAATTAGTAACTAAGTTAGTAACCGCTATGTCAGAACCTGAACCTGAGATCTTAATACTCTTATCTAAGAATAAAGAAGATAAGGTAGTTTGTAAAGGTACATCACCTTCTAGTTGCTCTAGGTCTTCTGAGTATTTAAAGTTATCTAAGGTTTTATAATCTATTTTAGCTAAGGGGCTATTACCTTTCTGTAAACCATGTCTCCACTTAGTTATCTTAGCCACTCAAAGTACCTCCTACATACGCAGGGGCTGAGGAACTATAAGCTACTAATGTGTTGACAGGGAAGTTAGCCATAATATAAACAGCTGTGACTGGAGGGCTTGAGGAACTATAAGATTCTCCGGGAGCTAGGGGTAACATTTCTGTTTCCTTATATCTTCGGTTCTCGTCACCTAAGCCTATATAAATAAATTCTGTGTTTGATAAGTTGTAGATGTCTAACTCTGTCCTATTGGGATCTCTACCAAGAACCATAGTCGGAACAGGGTCAGCAATGTAGGGTTTTGTGTATGAAATTGATCCCATTATCTCTCCTTTGTTGGTGTATTATATAGGGTTTGATAACAGGGGAAGGAAATAATTATAAAATAAATTAAAATAATTGAAACTAAAGCATAAATAAAAGGTCTTAAACGTTGAACTTTTTAAATAGTTAATATAGTCTAATAAGGAGAACTAATGAAAGATATTAAAGATTATGAAGATTTGTACGCAATAACTGAAGATGGTAAGGTTTGGAGCAAGCCTAGACATACAGGATATAGACATATTGGAGGATATTGGATGAAACCTCAGGTATACTCGGAAGGGTATGAGAGAGTTTTATTATGTAAGGAAGGTAAAGCTACTAGGAAATCTATACACAGGTTAGTAGCGGAAGCTTATCTAGATAGAATAGAAGGTCTAGATGTAGTGAATCATAAAGATGAAGACAAGTTAAACAATCATTTTAGTAATCTGGAATGGTGTACTACTCAGTATAATGTAGAATATTCAGCAGCTAAACGACGTAAGCTTGATTTAAGTTTTAAGAAGTGGTATGAATTTGAACACCCAGATCATGGAATAAAGAGAGTAAACAGGGTACAGAGATTAGCTGAGGAGTTTGGTATCAGTAAAGGACAACTAAGTGGTCTAGTTAATGGCAGACTAAAGTCAGCTAAGGGTTGGGTATTAAAAGATTTATATAAAAATTATATATGTCCTGTAACTTTTTATTAGAACAGGGATCTAATACTATAGGTCCCTTAAGAAAAGTTTAATAAAAATTAAAATAAAGGTTGACAAATGAAAGAAAATATGATATAATATTAATATATACTAAAGTAAATTAACTTAAAGTATAAAGTTGTTATTGATATTGTGAAACAAGTTAATAAGATTCCTTAAGAGTCTTAAAGTATAAGGAACAATAATGACAAAGTTATCAGATATAATGAACTTAGATGAAGTAATTCTAAAATTAATTCTATTACATGATTCCAATAAATCTAAACCTAAACACCCTGTACCTCCTCTAGCCCTATTGTACGCAGAGTACCTAAGAGAAGGTAGAAAGAATAATGAACCTAATCTATACACCTTCGAAGAATTCTCCCAGATAGCAAAAGGCCCCAAGGAACCATAAGGAACCAAGGGGCCTTTGTTGTTTTAGTCTAGTTCTTCTGCTAATTTCCCTACACCTTTATGGTATACAGGAGTTAGCTGTTTCATTAAACCACTTCCATTTATCTCACCTTCAGACATAAGCCTATTTAACTCTGTCCCTACAGCCACAGCATCACCTGCTGTTGGCCCTGCAAAGTTACCTACACCATCATAGCCTGAGTATAATGGAGATACTAAGGCAGCACCCGGGGCAACCATAGAAGCTACACCTGTTGCCATCTTAACAGCTACATCCCTTTCGGACTCAGTGTCTTTAGGTTTAAAACCTTCGGAGTCATAAGCAGCCCAGTATGTCATGGCAGATGTTACACCTAACAACCCACCAATCTTATTCATAGCCTGAACTTTATTTCCCCTGTTCCACATCTTAGTAGCCTCATCAATAGTAGACATTGCTACCTCATTAGAGAATGTAGAGGTGAATGATTTAAACTGACCCATCATCCTTAAGGCACTAGAGTTACTTGATAACCACTTAGCTTTATTAAGTTTGTTAGGGTTAGCTACCATCTCATTAGCAAACCTAGCTGAACCACGCTTGATAGATAGATATATTTTATCTTCTACGTTAGCTCCATTCTTCATCCAATCAACTGCAAGATCAGGACTGATGTTCATCCTCGTAAGGAAGTCCCTTCTCCCTGCTGCATTCTTGTTGTCTGGATTCCTCATCAATCCTTTGATAGACTTTAAGATATCTTGGTTAGCTGCCTCATAAGCAATAGCCCTTGAGTGTTCAGTCCATTGATGTAAGCCAAATGCTTTCATTAGTTTAGTGTTGACCTTAGCTGGTAGTCCTTCAAGACCTTCACCTACTAGGGCTTCAAGTCTCTCCTGTACCGCAGCTTCATGGATCAATCCCATCTCCATAGCTTCCTTCCGCATCTGAGCTGGTTGTTTACTCCCTGCTAATGATTTAAGTTTGTTACCACCATAAGCTTTCGCTAGGGCCTTAAGGGCTCCACCCTCATGCATCTTGAATAAGATAGTAGATGGTTCTAAGGCAGAGGTTAGTGTCACTAGAGGTAGCTTAGAGAAAGCTTGCCATGCTAATGCACCATCAGCCGCTGGTTTAAATTTACCTTCACCTCCATAAGAACCTTGAAGTAAGTTATATACATCCCTAATTCCTTCAACTTCCTTCTGGGTCATAAGTCTACCTGCTTCATCAGACTCTCTAGAGATCTGGTTTAACCAACCTGATAGCTTAGATCCATTATAACCAAACACCCTATCAACCTCAGTCCTCTTAACACCATTGTTTACATATCTGTTAATAGTAGCTAAGAAGTTTTCATCTAAGTATTCGTTAAGGATTTGGTCAGGGACATCCTTCCACTTCCTGTGGCCTACTGGCATTGTCTCATTAGTCTTAGAAGTAAACGTAAAGCCATCTCCCTCAACTTCTACATTAGTCCTTGCCTCATCCTTAACCTTATCTAAGTTCTCCGCTATAGCTCTTACAGAGGCTCTTACATCCTCATACTTATACTTAGGGGTACCATCTTTCTTAGTGACAGTCATGATAGAATCCACTAAGGCCTTTTGGCTCTCAGGAGTCTCTAGCTTTGTTCTATCATAATAACGTGGTAAGAAGTTAGGGGTCTTATCTACTTCCATTCCAGCATCAACCATGTATTCCCTTATGTCATCAAGTACCTTCCTAGTACTATCAGCTGACGCTTGGATGATAGGGTTATCAGATTCCTGTACTCCCCTCATGTGTAGCATAAGTTGTTGTTCACCACCTTCAACACCATCAACTAAAGTCTTAACCTCAAGTAACTTAGAGGCATACTCAGATTGCTTGAATGATGTATTCTCTTGGATAGTATACACAGGAGCCCTGCCTGCTTTACCATTAGAATCCCTAGGACTTAGGGTATCAATAAGTAACTTAGCTGTAGGGGATTGCTTAGTAAGTTTCCTTAATGGAGCAGTGGCACTTACCATATAGTTAGAGTACCAATGACCTAAAGCATTCTGAGCCTTAGTAGCTTTGAATTGCCCTGATAAGTCTTGTCCTACAATCCCTTCAACATTAACAATCCCTTCCTTAAGGAGGTCAGGGGTTAAGCGTCTTAGGGTATGTTCAGTTCCATCTGAGTCTGAGAACTTCATATAGTTCTGAGTGATCTTAGGTTCCCTGTTCGTAGATAGATGCCATCGTTGAGCAATATCATCAATCTCTGTTTGATCTCTCTTAGAACCTTTTAGTTCTTCAAGCTTAAGGTTTAAGTCATTGATCTCCTGCTCCCCTCTAGCTTCAGCCTTGGCAGCCTTGAGTTCTTCTTTGGCACTTTTGGTCTCAAGGTCTATCATGGCCATAGCTTCTTTATCATCCTTGTACTTCTTCTTAGATTTCTCTAGTTGTTCTAGCTTGTAGTTCAGGTTATCCATTGTTTCTGTATTAACTATTTCAAAGTTATATACATTACCATTCTGATCTACATAAGTCTCAGTAGCTGTGTCTGCTAGTTCCTCATTGATCTTAGACTTCTCTCTAGCTCTATCTAAGTTTAACTCAGTAGAAGATTTCAATTCCTCTGCAAACTTCCTTGAATTATCTACGTCAGCTTGGTAGTCCATGTTCTCTGAGGTCCCACGGGTTAATACCTTACCACCTAAATGTAAGACAGCACCAATAGTAGCATCTACCTTAGCTTGTTCTAAAGCCTTAACGTGATCTAAAGAACCTCTACCTTCCTGTGCTTGTTGTGCTAGGTTATCAATGTAACCAATAGTACCACCACCCGCAGCAGCTCCTGTAGTGCCCGCTACGATCTTTGCAACTTGAGTAGTACGTTGGCCCGCCTTAAGAGTTTTAGCAGCTAAGCCAGCCGTATAGGCCGCCCTACCGGCAGCTATCTCAGGTAGGAACACTAGCTCAGGTTTATTAATAACTTCTTGAACAAAACTCTTAGCTAACTTAGTTGGGTTATCTTTGACTTGTTCATAGAACTCCCTCATTGTAGGCATTTCAGAATTAGCAAACTGATCTTGTAAGTAGTTCTGGTATTGCAGTTCATACTTCTGGTTCCATAGTTTCTTAGCTTGCCTAACTTGCTTATAGTCTGTAAGCTTTACGTTCCCTAGTTCCTTAAGGTTCCTATCAACAATCTCCATTGCCATTGCTCTACCTTCAGACTTAGTGTACCCCAGCCTCATAGGATCTTCTATCCCTAGTTCTACTTGCCTTTCCTCATCAGCATAAGTAGAGTTATACCAAGACCAAGCAGCCCTATTAACTTTACCTATGAATGTTTCATTAGCTAAACTATTACCAACGAATCCAGTCCAGTCTAGGTCCTCGCCTTGTTGTTGTCTTTGTTCAGCATATTGTTTAAATGATTGTGGTTCATAGAACTTTTCACCTTCAGCTTTAGCAGGAATTTGATCTACCCTGTCTTGAGTCCTACGACCCCTAGCTCTCTGTCTGGTAGTCCTTGAACTCCTCCGGCTCCTACGTTGTTTAGTTCTACGAGTTGATCTACGAGAACGACTAGAGGATGCCAAAGCATCCCCCATATATACATCCTCTTTGATCTCAAAAGGTTCTGAAGAAACCTCAAGGTTTGGTAGAGATTGCCCTACCATCCCTGTAGTTGTGAAATCAATTGCCGTTGTAGTCATAATCCTCCTCTATTAGTCTTCCTCCTTAGGCTCCGGTAGGAAATTAAGGAATGAACTTTCTTTATATTCTTTGAATAAGTCTTCGTTAGTTAGCTGTTCCCTAACGGCCTTGATGATGTCACTGTTGTCACCTTCAGGGGTGTCAAAGATCATAGGGTCTACTGCTTTAGCTTTAACTAACTTGATTAATGTTTCCATATCCCTAGCTGTGGAGATCCAAGCATTAGCTTTAATGTAATCTTCATAAGCTTCCTTACCACCACTAACTAAATCATCAGATGTAAACATACCATCTTGTAGTTCAGCATTCCTAGCATTGAGATATTCTTTCATAAGTCTAGTCTTAAACGCTTGAGCATCTGGGATTGTGTCATCACCCTGAGTCTGGATACCAAAGAATGTATCATTAGCAGCATTGTCGATTGCCTCAAGTTCTGAAGGATCCCAATCTGCAACCATCTGACCCGGTTGTTTCTTACTATCGCCTTCGAACATATAGTCAGCAAGTGTTTCATCAGATACAAGCTTAAGAGGTTTCATGTTATCAGCTAACTGACCCGGTGTTAATCCCTGTGATAGTTCTGTATTAACAGTGTATGTCCTACCACCTAAGACTACATCTAAGTTATCTTTAGCTACATATTGTTCTTGGATAGTCTCTGAACCATCCTCATTAACAGTAACAACAGGATCTAGTTTAGCATAAGGCTTCTTACCAGTAGGGAACCTAACAACTTTAGTCTCACCAGTATTCTTATCAGTCATGTATAATACATCACTCTCTTTACCTTTACCATCAACAGACTTAGACCAATGACTATTGAATTCTTTCTTAGGCTTAGCTATGAATGAATCAAATGTAACACCACCACCTAATGCCTTGCGTTGTTCCATGCCACCTAGAGGTTGTAAGCTACCATTCTCAGAAGTATCAGAAGCTCCTAAAGGCTCCATAGTCCCTTCAACCTTACCATCCGCTAGGGCTTGTAGTTCTGGACTAGGACCTAAGGTCTGAGGGGCTTGAGCTGGACGTTCATCTGCCATTGGTACTTCTTGGAACTGAGAGGCTAGTTGTTGTCCATAGATTTCCTCTAATGCTTCCTTCCCTTTCTGTTCGATTGATTCAGGTTTATCAGAACCACGATAACCATTAACCCAATCTTCTATAGGGCTTGAGGCTTTCTTGATCCCTGAGAACTGAGGCATCTCGAAGATAGGTTCTTCCATATCCTTTGGCATCTCCCATCGTGCACCACCTTTAGCTAATAAGGCTACTTCCTCAAACTTCTTACCTGTTAAGATAGAACCTAAGTGTACCTGACCGGCAGCTGTATTGATATCAGTATTCCCTAGCTGAGCTTTGATTTGTTTATTTCTCTCCCATTGATTATACCGTGCAGCATATTTAGATTTAGCATTCTCAACCTGTAGTCTATCCTGTAGTTCCTGAACCCTATTGAGTCTTAGCTGCCTACGTCGTTGTTCCTCATTGGAGTATTCTGCTACTCCGGCAGCACCAGCCAGCAAGGCCCTACCAAAACTTATAGCCATATTATTCTCCTTGTGTTAGTTTATCAATCAGGGATTTAGATATGCCCTTAGGGGCTTTGATGTCTTTAATGTCTGGAGCTTTATCTCCCTCCCCAATCCTTTCACCATCTTGATTAAGCAATTCAACTTCTTCATCTTCATCAAGGTCGAAAGATTCTTCAGGGTATAATACTAAACCCTCAACCCCTGCCATCTGAGCTATCCCTATAAGTAAGTATATAGTTGGCTCGATCGCTAGGAGCTGTAGGTCTGTAGTGATTTTACCTTGAGAGAATGCAGTAAATAAGATTACCTGTGCTACATCTTCCACAGGGATCCCTTTCCTTAGGGGATCTAAGATACCATCTAGGTTATCTTCACTAGTTAAATTCATAAACATGTCATCAATAAATGATTTAACATCTGTATATTCAGGTGCTGTCTCATATGGTGCAGGGTTCTCGGGATCACTAGTTAAAGATTCTCCCGGGATTGGTGCATCAAACATGTTCTTCATCCTTGCTTCATCTGGACCCATTAGTATCTACCTCCAAAACCTCGTTGCATTCTCATTGATTGTTCTTGAATCTGTTTCCTCATTGCATCAGATAGGAACTCACCACCACCTGAACCAATACCACCTTGACCTTGAGCACCTACAGTACCAAAGAGACCCATGCCTCCGCCAGATGTTATAGGTTGATAACCTGTCTGACCACCAGAGAAATCAGTCTGGAGTAAAGCACTACCTACATCAGCAACCTTAGATAACAAACTACCTCCTGCTACAGAACCAGCCATTGTCTCAGCACCTACATTAGTAGCAGATTGTAAAGCTACCTGTGTAGTCCCTGTGCTTGATAAGCCTTGCATGGTTTGACTACCGCCCATAGGGACACCCATTGATTGTCCAGCAACTGGAGTAGCATCCATGAAACCTGTAGGAGCTTGAGAGAATTGAGTTACCGCAGAAGCAGCAGCATCTTTAAGAGCCATCTGAGTTGCAGCGTTAGCAGCCTCAGTCATTGCAGCACTACCAGCTTGACCGGTGAATGCATTAGAGAATCCTTGAACTAAAGAATCCCCTGCGGCCTTAAAGGAACCAGAGGCAATATTACCAATAGCCTCTGAGATACCTGAGGTCATTGAGCCTATAGTCCCTGATACAAAGTTACCTGCATTATATACAGCAGAACCTACTGAACCCCAGAAACCTCCGGCAGCCGCAGACGCAGCCCCGAAGGATTGCCACAGGGTAGCAGCGTAGGGCGCTAGGACTGAGAGGCCTATCATTCCTAAGGGGCCTAGCTTGTCTGAGATCTTAGCTACTGCCCCTAAAGCTTTCTTCCCTACCTTCTTAACAGCCTTCCATGATTTAGATGCTAACTTCTTAACACCTTTAGCTGCTTTCTTAACTGTCTTCTTGATTCCCTTCCATGCTTTTGATAAGAGTCCCATATATTAATCTCCCCAATTATCAAAGATACTAGCAGCAGCTTTAGCAAGAGATGTGATGTTACTAGCTGTCTGTGCATCTGTCATTGATTCATTACCTAGGGCAGCAATAGCCATCCTAGTCTTTCTTTCTTCCTCATTCTCACTAGCTTCAAAAGCCCACTTAGCTTTATCCCTATTCTCCTGCCACATGAATGTTAATGCTTGATTAGATAAGTTAAAGGCATTCATTGCATTGGCTTGGTTAATAGCATTCTCACCAGCAGTATTAGCTTGGTTCATCTGTCTCCTCCAGTTAACATTCGATTGTTCAATAGCCGTAGCATTCTGAACGTTGAACTGTTCCCTGTTGAAATCCATTTGAGAATTAAACTGTGATACTTGCATCTCCATCTGAGCATTGAACTTAGCAGTGTCAGCAGCTAGTTGCATATTAGCAATAGACATCTGTTGATCTAACTGAGCTTGACTAGTCTGTAATTGAGCTTGTGTTTGCTGATTAGCCATGCCAGCTTGTAGATCTAACTGAGCCTGAGCCTGAGCTTGTTGTGCAGATAATGAAGCACCTTGCATAGAGACTTCAGTTTCTAATTGAGCTTGTTGACTAAAGGCCTGTTGTTCTAATTGAGCTCTAGTAGCAGCCTGTTTGTTCTGCTCTGCTGTATTGAACTGAGCCATTGAGTTAGCTTGTTGAGCATTGAACTTATCCATCTCAGCTTTAAGGTTAGCGTTGAATTGATCAGCTTGTTGTTGAGAGGCAGCATTGAATTGTTTAGCAGCATTCTCAGCAGCTTGATTAGATAAAATAGTTTGTTGTCTATTCTGACTATCAAGTAAGTTAGCTTGTTGTTCAGCGGATAAGTTAGCTAAGTCCATCTGTAAGAAGTTCCTAGCATTCTCTATCTGAGCTTGTTGTTGTCTATCAGCATTAGCCATATCCATAGCAGCGACTGTAGCAGCATTAGATAAAGCAGTTTGTTGTTGGTTACTTAAGTTCTGAGCTGTTAATGACTGGAAGAACTGAGCGTTAGCTAAGGTAGCTTGCTGTTCATTTGATATGTCTTGTTGGAATACAGCTAGCTTAGCCTTAGCGTCCTGTTGGGCTATAGGCATTGCAGAGTTAATAATAGCATTGAACATAGCTTGCTTACCTACAGAACTTGTAGATAATCCTCGGCTAGCCATCATTGCTTCTGCTTGAGCTACCGCAGGCTGTGCCCATGTAGGTACATTGCCTTCCTCAAGATCTCCAAGTAAACTATCTAGTTGTCCTTTAACTGTAGCAGAGTTAGGGACCTCATGGGTCTTAGCTTCTACAAGGGCTTTAGGGTCTACTTGATCTAGTTCTTGGATAGCAGCCTTAGCTAGAGCATCATCACTTAATTCACCTGTTACAGCATCTACTAACTTAGTTACTGAACCTGATGCAACCTTAGTAGCAGCAGCCTGAGCAGCTAGAGCAGCTTCATACCTAGCCGCAGTAGTAGGAGACACAGAACCTGTAGCAGCTAACTCAGCTTGCCTTGCAGCTTCTAATTCAGCTACTTGTACACTAGCAGCAGTAGCTTCTTGGAATGGTTGTATAGTAGAAGCAGTTACATTATCAACACTTCCTATAGAACCTGAAGATCCTTGTTGTGAACCTACAGCAGCAGGGGCTGTTACTTGTTGACCTCCACTCATCTGCCTGATGGTTTGTTCTTCGCCCTCTTGCATCTCAATAGGTTTGTATGTTTGCTTAGCGGCATCAGGGATTGTAGGGTCTGTAATCTGATTCCCGATCATAGTCCTTAATGCCTCGTCTGATGTATCTACATTCTCTGCTACTGGGGTAGTAGGCATTGGACCTACTCCATCATTCAATCCTACCCTGTCCCTTAAGTCTGTCCCTGAGTTACTCTCTGCTGGATGCCAGATCTCTTGACCTCTTGAGTAACCAGCAAACTCCCTACCATCAGGGCCTATATCGCCTGAGGCCCATCTACCATTCTCACCTGATCCTCGTCCCGGTAAATCTACTTCTTCCCTAGTAATTTGTTTCATAGGATCAGCACCACCAATGCTTGTAGTCCTCATCATTTCTTGACTAGAAGGTAATGCTGTTGTCTTATATAATTTATCTTCACCAATATTAACAGTCCCTGTGCCTTTTACGGGATCTGACCTAAGTGCCCTATCTCGCATAGTAGGAGTTACTAACCCCTCATCAGCAGCTGACAGTTCAGTAGGCCGCTGTACTCCTACCTTTGAAGGGTCTAAAGTAACCCTTGTATTCATTTGCTCCTTATCGAGCGTTGATTCTTTAAGTGCCATTATTTCTCCTTATTGTAAAGTCCCTAGATAAACGGGAAGGTATAGCTGGATGTGCTAGGCCTCTAGGTATAGCTATAGTCATTCTCCATTAAATCTATCCCATTCGATTGAGTTATAACAATGGTCTTTATCAAACCAGAATAGGGTGTTTATAATTTTCTCTAATGAGATCCAATACCACTTCTGGGTCAGGAGGGCTTTAGCGCCCACCCTCCCAGAGATCGTATGGTCTTCATTACCATTGAAGATCAACACATTAAAGAATTGATCAATAGCTATCAGTAGCCTAAGTACGTAGGATTTCCGGGACTTCACTGTCTACTCCATCCGCCAAGGCTTTAGTTACTGCTTCTGCTGAAAGAACCCCTTGGTCCTTAAGGCCTTCAAGTCCTAGTACTAAATCCTCATCATCTAAGTCAATGTACTCCGAGTCAGCAATTGTTTCTAACTGGGCTTGTACTAAGCTAGATTGTTTAGCTAGTTCAATAAGAGCAGCTCGATTAGCTAGGCCAATCCGTTTCCAGAAGGCACCTTTAGTAATCTTCCTTATTACTTCAGGTACTGAAAGATCTTCATCAACCTTAGACTGATAACCTTTGATCTCATATACATCCTTTGATAGTTCCTTTAGGACCCACTGGTGTTTAGTTTCATCAAAGCCTTGTTCAATCCAATAATCTTTATCACCTATTAATTTCATTTAAATCTCCTTGTTACATAATTAAAGTATATTTAGATCTATTCCCGCCTACACCTGAGCCTACATTGTTACATGTTACCCTTAATGAGGTTTCAAAGGGAATCTGAAGACCGTACTTAACCTGAGAACCTTCGTTTTCTATAACACCAAAGGCTCTCTGTAAATGATATACAGTGCCTGTCATAGTGACACCATCACACGTTATTGTTACGTTATAAGTATAATTATTATTATTAACAATCATACCAAAGAGTCCTTTACCTGCAACATTAACAAGGTCCCCAGTAGTTGAGAAAGATTCATTATTAGTAACAGTTCGGGTTCCTGCTTCTAGTAGGTCTGATAGGTATGTAGCGCCTCCAGATCCTAAGAATTTATCTACGTTTATAATTGCCATATTTATTCCTCCTTATGAGAATGAGACCATGCAAGATACCTGATCATAGAAGTAGATCCTAACAATACCCGGCTTGGTTAGTAATAATTGATCACCAATTCCATAGTGTGTGCCATCAGGTACATACATGCTTCCTCCTATTGAATTCTCAATTAGTAAGCCTGTGCTAGGGTTATGACTTGAAATAGTAATAACATCACCTGTTGTAAACCCTGGCTGTAGTTTGATGGTATCACCAGCAGCACTCCATATCTGTAAGTCAGGATCAGTACCGCTATTTGCCCTACTTACTAGCCAATCACTGCCATTACCATGACGATAGCTTACAGCTTTCTGAGAAGTCTTAGCCCTCATCCAATTAGCTACAGATGCTTTATCAGCAGTGGCTCGATTATAGTTATCAGAAGCTGCCTCATTCCTAAACATAATAGCAGCAGTGTCACCTATAAATGCATCGTTAGGATAAGAAGATCTAATTAGCCGACAACTTAAATCACCCTGCCCATCCCTCAAGGGCACAGTGTCATTAGTACCATAGTAACTTGTAGTATAACCATTAAGTAAACTAGAGTCAGCAGCTTTTTCAGTTTTCCCTAACTTACTATCATTAAGAGTCTTACCTGCTCCTGCTGATAGGGCTTGAGTGGAGCTACTGGTCGTTAGGTTATCAACTACATCACTCTGTAAGAGATACTTATCCTCTAAGCTTACTTCATTCTCTTTAAGCTCCTTAGCACTCAAGTAGTTCTTAGTGACCCTAACTACTTCTACTGGAATTACGTTAGCGTCCTTAACAGCGTCAGTTGTTTCAGCAGTGAAGTACATAAGATGTACAGGATTTAGGCCTTCGTTAGTAACAGTACTAATGAAAGCACCTCTGCCATCTTCTGTTGCTTTCCAAGCAGTACCATCATAATATGCACCTAATGCTTTAATCAAAGTACCAGTACCATCAAGGATCCACTCAGACGCTCTACCATTATCAAGGAAGTAACCGTCATCGAAGTGTGCTAGGTTCTTACCGCCTACAGTTAACCTAGGGATTGAAGTTCCCGGAGGTGGTGGGTTAACAGATGAATAAACTTCTGAGGCAGCTACACCACCTACAGCTTGAGCATCATTAGATGTAATAGGCCATGTACCACCAAAGTTAGTAGAGTCTACCTGTAGCTGTAAAGAGCTATCGGAAACATGCCAACCAATGTGGATCTTATTGCTTCCTTGGTTAGTACCACCACCTTGCTCGATTGGTTGATAACCTAAGCGGCTTACGATGTTTGTATAGTAGCTAGGCAGTTGACCGTCTAAACGATCAGAGTCATATGCGGTATCAGTATTAGATATAGCATCAGTGATACCATAACCAGCTAAGGTATAAGGTTTACCTGTGACTTCTGACCAGTCACTCCTAGGCATTTCAATCCAGTCAGCATTCTTCCTAACGTAAATCAAATCATCCTGAGGGTTCTCAGGGACATAACCTGCACCTACGGAAGGTAAGTTAGCAAGCTTAGCTAGGTTAGTGTCATCAACAAAATTAATGTTCGATGTTGAGTTTACTGTATTGATTAGCTCTGGGCCTGAAGCCTTGAAGTCCGCATAGCCTTTAGCAGCTTGTTGTGTTACTAGTAATCTATCAGAGTCAGCAGCCATAGATCTATCGTTAGATACTACAGAACCTTTAACACCAAGGTTATCAATCTCTAATAAGTTACCTGATTCTTGGTCACCAATCTTAGGTATTAAAGCACCACCTGCTAAAGTACCGTCATGGTTGTGACCTGTTGATTCATGGAAAGCTCGGGCTAGCTGATCGAACTCTAGGTTACCGTGATCCGCTAGGATTACATCACCATCCATGAAGGAAGCTTGTCTTGTATAACCTTCCACTTCTCCACTACCTCCTATAATTAAGTTAACGTTGTAAGGTTGTATCTTAGCGCTAACGTGTGTTGTTTCAATTAAGTTGAAATCAGTAAATGTTATAGTAGCATCATAACTAGTACCTCTGCCAACAACCGTTTGGACAAAAGATCCTAGGTTAGGGTTAGCTACTAAGTAAGGTGAATCTGATTTAACTTGGAAGTTCTTCTGGTCTTTAGCTACAAATAGGTCATCTTCATTAGTGATCTCTATATCTTCAGCAGCTGAGTCAGTAGCATTACCACTATTAGAAGTAACCAAAGCGTCAACATACTCAAAACCATTTGATGTTTGTTTAAATTTAGTTAAAGATATATTGTTTTCTATCTCAGCCCTACAACCACCAAAGACTTTAATACCACTAAATCCATCTCTCTCAGAACTAGCATCATACACTATGTTGTTCTTGACTTTAACATTAGGGAGACTGTGAGGAGGTAAGTTGTTATATACTTTAATCCCTTCCCTTGCAGCCCCGTAGCATACGTTAGCTTCAATGTTAATATCAACTGTTTCTTCATGAGTTATGATGTCAATGTTAGAAGCACCTACCCACTCAGTATCGGACTCATTGCCGATAGATTCAAAGAAGTTCTCGTGGATATCTATATCTAAGTTTAAGATGTTATCAGTTAGACGTGGACCTTCACCCTTATGTCTAAAGATGAATCCTGTAAGCTCTATAGGTTTCTTATTGCTAGGTGATTGACCTGAAGCTATAGAGAATACAATTGATTCATCAGACTGGAAGGTTAAGGTAGTAATTGCTTGTTGGTCATATACCCCATTGAATGCATTGTCCGCTTGGATCCTTAGGCCGTTAGGCCATTGACCAACAATGTTTAATCTCTGAGTGAATGCCTCACTATCTTTTACGATAGCTACAGCGGTACTACCTAAGTCTACATCCCTGACAGCATCTATCCATAACTGTAGGCTACCATAGGTATTACCATTGTTAGGACAATATACAGCCATTGATTACCTCCTTAGAATGCTAGGTCGTAAATACCAGCTACGTTGAATGATACAGTGATATCACCCGCACGTAAAGATAAAGGTTGACCTCCAGACTTAAGGTCGATAAAACCAATAGCCCTGCCTGATGTAGCATTTATGATAACAGCTGTTGCAATATCCTGAGGACCATTAGCATCTACTGCCCACGTTACATCTGTTAAGTCTAGGACTGCTCGGTTGTTAGGGCTGATTGAGTGGACCCAACTAGCAGCAGACACTTTACCTCCTGCTGTGTAACCTGAACCTGACACTTCGTTAGCAGAGATAACATTATCACTTAAGTCTGTAGCGTCCCTACTTGGTGTATTAGTAATTAACTTAACCCTAATCTCATCAGACTCAAAGTTATGCTTACCAGTCCCTAGGTCCTGAGGGTGTCTATAAAAAATATTAACTGGTGAATTAATAATTGCCATATTAAATTCTTCCTCCTGTTATGAAATATAAATCAAACCCTTGAATACTAAAAGGGTCATTGTGTTTACCTGAAGGGAATATCCTGAGTGCAGCAGTTTTCCCTGATCCTTCAGTTAACGTAGATACTACCGGATTCCGTGTCGAACCAAACTTAACATTATTAGTATTATATCTTGCTTGTCTATAAACAGCAGGGGTTGCTATGTCTCCTGAGTTATACGGAAGGGGCTGATAGGCCTGAGGGCTCTCGTAGTCATACTTAACTTGGATGTTAAAGTTAGTCTCACCTTCGGGCTTTAGGTACGTTATGATCTTATGTAAGTTCTTCCTAAATGCTGCATCACCCATATCGAAGTAAGGGGTTTGGAATAGGAAGGGGATCTCTCTCCCATCAAAGTCACCACCCTCATTGTGAAAGTAAATACCTCCAGTGAAGTTACCTGATACAGTCCTCTCTACTCCCTTGTAATATCCGTTATCAATAGCAGATACTTCAAGTCCCCTGAGCTCTGAGAACTGAGGCATGATACCACCTTCCTCATAACCTAGATACATAATGAAACCATATGTCGGTAAGTTAACATCGGGCTTAGCTTTCATAAACAATCTATATTGGGAACTATTCCTTATGACTACTGATCTTATATCATAACCATCATGGTTCCTTACGATCTCTCGGATCTTGGAGTTGATGTCTGATGATAAGATATTGATATTGATGTCACCTATCCTTTGAGTTGCTGATAGAGTCCTTAGGCCATCAGGCGCTAGGAACACTAAGTCACCACCAATCTCTTGAATAGAGTTACCATCAACACAGCCTATCCTTTCAGTTACCTGTTCCCTTAGTGGGTTACCTGATTCTATCCCCGTGACCTTGTGGATAGTGTCTCGGCAGAATACATATAAGGTTCCCCTGAACATCTTTATCCCTACTACTTCATCATTGAATCCTATAGCACCAGCATTAGCTCCTTCGAAGTTATCGGGCTTTAAGATGTCAGAGTAGTAGATCTCAGTAGGTGCATCTCTCATCCCTGCAATAACAAACTGATCTTTAAACTTCTCACAATACTTAGCACCTATCATTGTCCCTGTTTCTAAGTTCAGTTCCTTATATAAGAACTTAGCATTGTCCATTGAGTCTCCAGTCACTACAGCATAGAAAGGTTTACAGTTATCAGATACACCACATATAATTTTCTTAGTACCTTGATTGAATACCCTAAACTGATAGTGACCTGAGTTCTCCCTAGGGATTATAGGGGCTATGTTTAATTCATTCAATGTAATACCATCTGGTTCATTAACATAGTCAATAGATCTATTCAACAAAGCAAACTCAATACCATCGAAGGTGAAGTATAAGTTAGATGACTTACCAATAAGGAAGCCATCATTATAGATCTTTAACCCATCAATAGAACTAGCACCACCAGCAGGGACTTCACCATTACCTAGCTTTGTGTAACCGCTAATCCTACGGTAACCACCATCTACTGCTGGTTCAAAGTTAACTAGCTCAACAGCCCACCCCGGTTTCTTAAGTAACTCTTGGGTGTTTGATGTTAAGTCTAATCCACCACGACAGGAGATAGGGAATGTTTGTTCCTTTATCGCCATCTTAACCTCTGTATAGATTGATTACCATATACCCTCTTCATATCCTTAACTCCCCTTTCGAACTTTTGGAAGCTGAAGGTAGCTTGGTCAATGTTCTCTCTGAATCTCCATACATAATGACTAGCACCATCAACTAATACATTAGAGAACTGCTCAGGTAAAGGGACTACAGTAACAGCAGATGTAAACCTAGCTGGTCTTTCCCATGCTCTATAGTTAATGTTGTATGTCTTATCACTAGGTACTGGGTGTATCCCTATAGACCTACCATCTGCTGATTGATATATTAAACTAGGTTCACCTTTAAGACCTTCGGTAGATCTCCTTTCTAAATAGTCTTGGTACTCAGGCCAACTTAAGATCCCTATGTCTAAACGGTTACCTGCCTCATCTGTTAGGTAGATATTATCCCAATCTACTAAGTCTTTATATGGATCTGTAAGAGGGATCTCATATAGTTCTTGATCAAAGATAGTAGGTAGTTTATTAATACCTGATAAGATAGCTTGTGTTTGTTGTTGATCTTGTGCCTGTAACCAAGGCCACTTAGCCTCAGGGGTATTAACTATATCTAGGTAAGCTCGGTTGACTGCATTCTTTGCATAGAGGTGTAACCCTCGGGCTGAGTCTAGCTGGCTGGATGTAAGAGGAACTTCATTAACTTCATTTAATACTAAGTTAACATAATCTAAGAATGTCATTTATCCTCCTTTAGATAACAAAAAGGGCCTAGGGAAATCCCTAAGCCCTAAAGG
>VTLG01002200.1_pt1 | contig 57247 bp, 85 predicted proteins | sample 4694571 | NCBI WGS metagenome assembly VTLG01 (sample SAMN12604809, study PRJNA352737) | marine metagenome | biome: ENVO:00000447; feature: ENVO:00000209|ENVO:00000569|ENVO:01000036; material: ENVO:00002151; isolation source: viral sequences binned using virsorter ... | reverse complement strand
TACCTCTAGCTTCTGCTACAGGTACAAGTGTAACAACCCAAAATTATTTTAGTGATTATTGTTATCAAGCTCTCTTTGCAGGATGCATGGTAGAAGCTACAATGTATATGAAAGATTGGAATACACTTCCAGTATGGCAGAACGAATATCAAACAGCTATAGCAACATTACGTAATCAGGCTAGAAGGACTCGACAGGATGATATGGCAGTTGCTGCTTCACCTGCTGGCGGTCCCGATACCATAACACAGGGAGCAAGTTAATGGCAGTAAAGAAAAAAGTAGCTAAAAAAGTATCAGATATTTTTTTACCACCAGGAAAAACACCCATTACACCAGATAAACCAGGTTTAGCTACAACATCACGTATAGCTAAGAAAGATGCTGAAATTAGGAAATTTGCTGCAACACATGGTAAAGCTGCGGCTATTAAAAAATATGGAAAGGACAGAGTAGATCAAGTCCCTATGTCTACAAAAAAAATAGGAAAACCTCCTTCTAAATCTAAAGCAGGTGAAGGACCGCACGGAATTTCCGGTCAACCAATGACAGGCAAACCTTCATTAATAGCTCAAGATAAGTATCCTTCTGATATTTCAGGTACTTCTCCTACAAATATTCCTGCTACACGTTATGGACAACGTGGTAAAGGTGGAATTAAGTGGTCTACTAAAAAACATGGTGGTAAGATTACCTACAAGATGACAGGTGGTCAAGTAGTAGATGCTGGATATGACTGATGCCAAAAAGCCCATTAAGAAAATATACGGATGAATTAAAAAATCCAGAGGCTACGCAAAAAAGTATTCAACCACTTCTAAAAAATTATCTTAAATCAATAAGAAAAAAACGAAGAGGTGGTCAAGTTAAGGCAGAAGGATATGATTAAAACATATAAGCCAAAGAAGAAGAAGAAGATAGTTCGCCGAAAAGGTGGAAAGTCTATTGCTCAAGGACTTGGAAGTTTAATAGGTGGTACTGGTCTTGGCTATTCAACTAGAGATGTTGATATATGGCCTGAAGGTACTTCTTTACCAGTGCAATTAGGTGCGGAAACTGCTGCTGCATATCAAGGATCAAAAGCTTTACAAAATAAAAAGGTACAGCAATATTTAAGTAATCTAGTAAAAAAAGTTGGACCTACTGTTGCTAAAAGAATAGGAGCAGGATTTATAGGAGGAGGTCCAGTACCAGCTTTGCTTGCTGGAGGATATACTCTTGGACAAATGGGACCAGAATTTTCCAGATTTGTCCCACAATTAACTGGTGATACAACATGGAAAGATTTAGAATATGATTCACCTGAAGAATTTCAGAAAGCTGCAATAGAAAATCTACCTGTTGTTCTGGGACAAGGAGTTGATGCTCTAGAAGAAAGATATCGAGAAGTGCGTAGGAAAGCACCAGCAGTGAAAAAAAGAAAACAAAGTAAAAGTAAACAACGGCGAAGAAAATATGCAAGAGCTATGACACGTATTGATAAGTCTGGTTCTAAATTAGTAGCTGAAGGATATAAGTAATGGTTAACAGAGCTAGTATCAGACAAGAGATTATGAAGCCGGGATTAAAAAGAGGCGGTAGAATTAAGAAGAAGAAAAAGAAGGATAAGAAATGGATACAAAAAGCCAATATAAAAAAAGGTGCTTTAAGAAAACAATTAGGAGTTAAAAAAGGTAAGAAGATTTCAATGGCTCAATTAAATAAAGCGTCCAAGAGTAGTAATCCTACCACTAGACGTAGGGCTAATTTAGCAAAGACTTTTAGAAGAATGAGAAGGAGAAGTTAAAATGGGATTAGGACCACGTACATTATTGCAATATCCCCCTGACTTGAAAAAGATATTAGGAAAACCTACAGGACAGGGGTACGGTGCTGCTAGAAAAGGGCCAGATGTTGTTGGTCCTCCACAGGATGTCGTTGTTGATGAAGATTATCAACAGGGTAAAGCATTTAAAATAGAAACGTCTGATAAAGACAGTACTTACGGGGAGGCTTAGTTATGTCAGCAAAGAAAAAAGTAGCTAAAAAAACAGCGGGGATTTTTACCCCACCAAAGAAAAATGGTGTAGTAGTTACAAAAGAAACTGTTCATCCAACATCGGGTAGAGCACAAAAACCGCCTAAAGGTGGATGGAGTGGTACTGAATCTGTAGGTACTCATAGACCTCGTAAGAGAAAAATAAAAACAACAACAAAAAAAGGTCCATCTATTCCAGCAGGACCACCAAAACCTAAATTAAGCAGGAAAGGTCCAATAGCTGGTGCAACTGCGATTGCTGCTGCTACGGCATTAGCTCCTTCAAAGACTAAATCTTATTCAATAAAAGGTGGAGACACACTTTCACAGATTGCAAAAAGACATGGAACAACTCTGAAAGCTCTTCTTGATGCTAATCCAAAGATTAAAAATGCTAATAAGATTAGAGTAGGACAGAAGATTAAACTGAGTAAACCAGTTAAGGGACGTAAATCAGTTTATCAGGGAATGTCTAAATCTGAAATGGCTAAAATAGCTAAGAAAAAATCTGGTAAAGTTGTTAAAAAAGCAGGTGGTGGAATGACAAGAGTAGGACTTTCTCCAGCAGAAATGGCAAGGGCTGGTACAATGTCTGAAGCTAAACGTAAACGGTATATGGCTAAAGGTGGACTTGTTAAACGTAAGCATGGTGGTCAAGGCTATGATGATCGTTTGGCTGAACGACTTGGAGAAACTCAGGGTAAAGAGTCTAGTAAAAAAATGTCTATGGAAGGAAGAGAAAAGGTATCTAGGGATACTCGTAAACCTAAAGGTTCTTTTGGATTTAAAAAGAAAAGGCCAGGCGAAGCTTTAGTTCGTGCTCAATATAGTTAATAAAGAACTTTACGAGAAGTCAGTACGAGAAGGTCTTGATGATTATTCATTAATAGATTATAGTATTCCTAAAGTTAATCGAGAAAACTATAAAACTTGTAATGAATATTTTAAAGATCTTTCTAATTATATTACTTTAAAATATAGGTATACTTATGGCAGTAAGGCAAAAAAGAAAACCTAGTAACATGAAAGGCATGACTATTAGGGGAGGTCATAAACGTCCTACTAAGGAAGGTGCTGGTCTTACTAAGAAGGGAGTAGCTAAGTATCGTAGGCAAAATCCCGGATCTAAATTAAAGACTGCTGTAACTGAAAAGAAACCTACTGGTAAGAGAGCATCAAGACGTAAAAGTTATTGTGCCAGATCAGCAGGACAAATGAAGAAGTTTCCAAAAGCTGCTAAGAATCCGAAGAGTAGACTTAGACAAGCTAGAAAAAGATGGAGATGTTAACAGAAAAAAGTATATGTATTCATTGTGAACATCCTTGTCACTGTGATATGATGTGTTCTTTTCATGATGGTAAAGATATGTGTAGGTGTGACGAATGTAATTGCCGACCTCCTGATTGGGGGGAAATGACAATAGATATGGAGTAAAGATATGATCATAAATTTTAAACATCTAAAAGATGTGAAGATAAATTATCTTAAACATTTAAGATTTACATGGTTTGAAAGTATAAGAGGAATAATAATTATGATTGGTTTAATTATACATGGAGTATTTCCTTTTATTTTACCTAATATGTTTTCTTCTTATATAGAAGGGGCTACTAAAAGAATTAAAACGATTGGAACATAATGGCAGTCTCAGGCACATATAATTTTAATCTGGATATAGATGAAGTAATCCAAGAAGCTATGGAAATGATTGGGGGTGAAGATACTCTTGGTCATGAGCCAGCTTCAGCTAGACGTTCTATCAATCTTATGTTAAGAGATTGGCAGAATAGGGGTATACTTCTCTGGACTACCAGTACTACGGCTGTAACAGTAGTTGCTTCGACTACTGCATATGATCTGGCAAGCAGTACGATTAATGCCCTTGAAGTTGTTATCAGTAGAGATAATACGGATGTTAAACTAACTCGTATTACTCCTGAAGAGTATTTGATTATTCCTGCCAAGACACAAACAGGTAAACCTAATCAGTATAGTGTTAGAAGGAAAAGAGATAATCCAGTAATGTCTGTCTGGCCGATACCAGATAATTCTACAGATATTTTAAAAATAGAAATAGTTAAAGAAGTTGAAGATACAAATAAATCTGCTGATCAAAATGCAGATGTACCAAAAAGATTTTTACCAGCATTAACTTGTGGATTAGCTTACTATATGTCTATGAAAAGACCTCTGGTAGCCGACACAAAAATTGCTATGTTGAAAACAAACTATGAGGAAAAGTTAGGAAGAGCTATGGAAGAAGATAGAGAAAGAGCCAGTATCTATCTATTGCCTCGTCTAACTTTTTATAATTAATGGCTACCCAAAGGAATGCTCTAGCTCAATGTGATATCTGTGGTTTTGTATATCCACATAGAGTAATGAGATTAAATAGTTATGGATTAGTGGTATGTCCACAGGATTTTGAAGGTCAATTTGATTTAAAAAATAACCCTCAAAATAAAGTACCAAATGTAAAAGACAATCCTGCTATTAGAAATCCTAGACCTGATACAGGTGGTAGAGGAACTACATGGGATAAGACTGTTACATGGATAACAGTAAATCCTGTAAATCTGGAACAAACAACACGCACAACAAAATATGATGATGCAGTGAAATGGTGGGATGCAATATGACAGACTTAACAGGAAAATTAATATCTGAGACTTTCAAGCAATTATTACTTATTAATTCCAGTGCGAGTAATACTGGAGTAAGGACTTCATTAACAAATGTTCAAACAGGAGATGGAGCAGCTAGTGCTTTAAATCTTGGAACAACTGGAATAAAAGTTTCAGGTACTTTTGGAGTACATGGAAATTCTAGTGTAAATGGAGATTTATTTATAAGTGATAAAGTTTGTGCAAGTTCTTTTTATGGAGATGGTTCTAATATTACTGGTATTACAGCTACTGTTGGTGGAAATATATCAGTCAGTAATGCTATAATAGGTGGAACTTTATCTGTAGCAGGAAATGCAGTCTTTGAATCTAATGTAACTGTAAGTGGTACATTTGATGTAGCAGGTAATACAAGTGTAGGAGGAACATTAACAGCTACTGGTGCTACTCAATTAGGGTCTACCGTAACTGTAGTAGGTAAGGCTGTATTTGAGGGAGATGTTTCGGTTAGTGGAGATCTGGATGTAGCTACTAATGCTTCAGTAGGTGGAACACTGGCAGTAACAGGAGCTAGTACATTTACAGCTAAGTCAGAATTTAAGAATGATGTATCTGTAAGTGGAAGACTTGATGTGGCTACTTCAGCTTGTATTGGGGGTATTGCCAAGTTTAGAGATGATGTATCAGTAAGTGGAAATCTTAATGTAGTTGGAAATGTAACAGCTAATAAGTTTTATGGAGATGGTTCTGAACTAACAAATGTTGAAGCAGAACTAGGAATAGCTACAAATATTTCAGTATCGGGATATGTACATATTGGTGGAAGTGTTTCTGTATCTGGACCTTTCAATGTTGTAGGAGCAGCTACATTTCAAAGTGGAGCTTCTGTAAGTAGTTTTGTAAATGTAAATGGTACTTTAACTGTAGCAGGAGCAACTTCTCTAGCATCTACTCTTAGTGTAGGAAGTGCAGCTAACTTTCTCAGTACAGTTACAATAGCAAGTCATGCCAGTATTGGAGGTAATGTAAGTATAGGTGGAGCTACCCATCTAGGATCTACTGTTACTGTAGCTGGTGCAGCTATCTTTGAAGACAGTGTATCAGTTAGTGGTAATGTAGATATGGCAGGAAATGTTTCTGTAGGAGGAACTGCACAGATAACTGGTAATGCAAACTTTGATGGAGATGTATCTGTTTCTGGTGATGTATCTATAGGCACTAATCTCTTTGTAGGTGGTACTGTAACAATTGTAGGCAATACAACCATGACAGGAGATCTAGGTGTAGGAGGAGCTATAAGAGTTAGTACGAATGCTTCAGTTGGAGGCACATTAGATGTAGGTGGAAATGTTTCTCTAGGTGGAAATGTAAGTATTAAGGGAGATGTACATGTTAGTAGTAAGGTATGTGCTTCTGCTTTCTTCGGTGACGGTTCTAATCTGACAAATGTTCCTATAAATATATCAGGTAATATATCAGTTAATAATGCTACAATAGGAGGTACTCTTTATGTAGGAGGTACTGTAACTGTAGCAGGAGTTGGTATATTTGAAAGTGATGTATCTGTCAGTGGAGATCTTGATGTAGCTACCAATGCTTCCATAGGAGGTACTTTTACAGCCACAGGAGCTACACAGTTAGGATCAACTGTTACAGTTGTAGGTAAGGCTGTATTTGAAGGTGATGTATCAGTAAGTGGAGACATAGATGTTGCTACAAATGCATCTATAGGAGGAACACTTGTAGCTACAGGAGCAAGTCAATTTGGATCTACAGTAACTGTTGCAGGGGCTGCTATATTTGAAGATAGTGTTTCTGTATCAGGTAATGTGGATATGGCTGGTAATGTATCAGTAGGTGGTACAGCAACAATTACTGGAGCTACTCAGTTAGGATCTACAGTAACTGTGGTAGGTAAAGCTGTCTTTGAAGGAGATGTCTCTGTATCAGGAGATATTGATGTAGCTACCAATGTATCTGTAGGAGGTACTTTTCAAGCTACAGGTAATGCCAACTTTGATGGAGATGTTTCAGTAAGTGGAGATGTATCTATAGGTACTAATCTTTTTGTTGGTGGTACAGTTACGATTGTAGGTAATACAACTTTAACAGGTAACTTTGCAGTAGGTGGTACTACTACTATAACAGGTAACTCAGGATTTTTAGGTACAATCAGAGTAAGTGGTAATACTTCTCTGGAAGGTCAGCTACAACTAAGTGAGTCAGCAGCAGCAGCCGTACATACAACAGCTATTAACGGTATAACTTCTGTTTCTCTTAACTTCGGTACAGCACAAAACTTTTTAACAACTGTTACAGCAGCACATACAATGGCTAGACCTACCAATGCTAGAGTAGGTCAAGTAGGTAGTGTTTTCTTTGTACAGTCAGGAGGAAGTGGGACTTTAGCTTGGAATGCTGCTTGGAAATTTCCAGCAGCTACAGATCCAACATTTTCTACATCTAATGGAGCAGTAGATAGACTTGATTATATTGTTGCTTCAATTTCAAGTGACAATACAGGTGAAAATATACAGGCAATTTTATCACAGGAATATGGATAATGGTTTTTCAAAATAATTTATTAATGGGTGCAGCTTCTACACAAGGTGGTGGAGGAGAAGTTGGCGGTAAAAGTGGAACTCTTTGGGCATGGGGTGGTAACAATTATGGACAGTTAGGACAAGGTGATACAACCGATAGATCTTCTCCTGTACAAATTGGAAGTGATGATGATTGGGCAAGGGTCGTAGTAGGGGGGCGTGAAGTAGCAGGTGGTATAAAATCTAACGGAGAATTATGGCTATGTGGACTTAATAGTCAAGGTCAATTGGGACTTGGTGATCAGACAAATAGATCTTCTCTTGTACAAGTAGGTTCTTTGACAGATTGGCATTCTGTGTACGAAAATCAAAATACTTGCATGGCTCTTAAATTAGACGGCACACTATGGTCATGGGGAGGCAATCATCAAGGAGAAATGGGAGTAGGAGACACCACACGTAGAAGTTCTCCAGTACAAGTAGGTTCTCTGACAGATTGGGTACACGAAGATTTTAATGGAGATGCTTGGGATGCAGGTTACCCAATCATGGCAGGAATGTGGTTGGATACGGGTAGTGTAATAAAATCCGATGGTATTTTTTGGCAGTGGGGAGATGGATCAAACAATCAATATTTAGATGCTTCCGGTAATTCTGATTATTCTTCTCCAGTACAATTTAATGATGAAACAGATTGGTTTAGTTGTGCTGCATCTCCTTATCAAACAGGGTGGAATTTAAAAAATGCCAGTACTGCTAAAACTTTGTGGGGATGGGGATACAATGAAGGAGGTGCAATAGGTAATAATGTAACACCCGGATGGCCTGCTACAGGTCAAAGGAGTGCATCTCAAATTGGTGGAGATGAATGGCAAATGGCTACTCAAGGTGATGATAATGGTTATGCAGTTAAAGCTAATGGTACTGCGTGGGGATGTGGTGGAAATTCTTCTGGTGAATTAGCACAAGGTAATACAACAGGTACATCTTCTCCTGTACAAATAGGAGATAAAACTAATTGGAAATCAATTTGGGGTGGTACTGGTAAGTGGGCTGCGGTTAACACAAGTGGAGAATTGTGGATGTGTGGAGCAAACAATGTGGGTCAATTAGGAGTAGGGGATACAACAAATAGATCTTCTCCTGTACAAGTAGGTTCTGAAACTGATTGGGCGCAGGTAGTAGGTGGTAAATATGATCATACATTAGCAATACGAATAGTAGAATAGGATGGGAATGTCTTTACTTAACCAACAGTATAAAGCAAGCATTAACGGTCAGTTTGAAAAGGGGTGGAAACTTCTTGAACAAATGAAAAAAGAAGATCCTGATTGTCCTCGTGCTGCTTTTAATCGTGGGTGGTATTTATTACAGAAGGGGGAATTACTTGAAGGTCATAAACTTTTAGCTGTAGGCCGTTTGGGTAAGGTTTTTGGTAATGAACATATAGGATCTAAACAACCTATTTGGGACGGTCAAGAAGGAACTGTTCTATTGAGTTTAGAAGGAGGTTACGGAGATCAGATTAACGGTTATCGTTGGGCATATGAATTAGAAAAAAGAAATTGTCGTGTAATAGTTTCTTGTTCTCCTGTACTTGCCCGTCTTTTTGCAGATAAGTTTCCTGTAGTTCAGCATGAAGCAGCTTGTGGTGTTTGTCACGATTATTGGCTTCCGTCTATGTCTGCAATAGTTCCGTTAAAATATGAGTATAAAGATTTAAAAGGAACTCCTTATATCAAACGTACTGCTGATCCTATACCCGGAAGAATAGGAGTAAGGTGGAGTGGTAATCCTACGTTTGAACACGAACAGCATAGATTTTTTCCGGCTGATTTAATGTTTGATGCTGTAAAAGGACATGATTGTATTTCTTTGCAAAGAGATAAAGATGCAGATTTAAGACCAAAGTGGATGAAACAAGCTCCATTACACGATTGGGAAACTACTCAAAAATCTATTAGTGAGTGTGAATTAATAATAAGTTCTTGTACAAGTGTGGCTCATCTTGCAGGTGCAATGGGAATAGAAACATGGATTGTTGTTCCTGTTTTATCTTATTATTTGTGGGCATTGCCGGGTCATATAGCACCAGATTATGATAGTGTAACGTTGTTTAGACAGAAGGAGTATGGGTCTTGGGAACATCCGTTTTCCGAAATTAAGGAGAGATTAAAATGCAATATGCACACATTGAAAATGGTAGCATAGGTTATATTGGAGAATTACCAAAAGTATTTAAGGAAAATAATAAATTTCTAAAAACTCTTGAATGGTTTCCAGCAACTCTAATTAAGGAACCCCCAGTTGCTAGAAAAGCTAAAAAGAATGAAGTAACATATGTAGTTGAAACTTCAGATAAAGTTATAATTGTTCAAAGAGTTCGTGAACAGGAGAAAATAGATGTTTAAATATAAAACTACCCGCATATATCCGGGTAAAGCATGGAGAGATGATGAAGGAGTACAGTATCCTAGAAACTGGAATATCTGGTCTGCTGAGGAGAAAGCTGAGAGAGGTGTAATAGAAATTACTGAAGATCCTGATCCTGACGATAGGCTGTATACGTGGACTAAAGACAGTAATGGAAAAATAACTTCCACCACAGCTAAAAATCTTGATAATATTAAAGCAGCTATGAAAAAACAAATTAAAGGTGAACAGTATACTCATTTATGTGAAACTGATTGGGCTGTTATTCGTAAGTCTGAAAAGGGAACGGCTGTTCCTACTAAAATTCAAACATGGCGTGATGCAATTAGAAGCAAAGCTGAAGAAATGGAGAATGCTGTAGATGGATGTTCTACTATTGAAGAGATGGCTACATTGTTGAAAAATACAGGTATGATACATACTTGGCCTGAATTGGAGGAGTAATGTTTAAAAAAATATTAATTTCTAGTATCTTACTTTTTTTTATTTCTGGATCTATCTATGCTCAAGAGAAAAAACCTGAATTAGTTTTAGGAACTATAATGACAACTTTACCTGCTCATTGTGCTACAACAAAAGAGATGGTAAAAGTATTTAAAAATGATCAAATAGTATTTACAGGAATTGTAGATCAATCTAATGTGTTTAAAATATATTTAAAAAAGGAAGGGATTTGGACATCTATGCTTTCTAATGTATCAGGTATATCTTGTATTTATTTTTCAGGAATGCCGGGAATGTTAGATTCTCCAAAATCTCCTAAAAAGGATACAAGCTTAAGGATATGGGAGTAAGATAAATGGCTAGTTCATATACAACAAATCTACGTTTAACAAAACAAGGGGATGGAGATAATCCAAATACATGGGGTGAAGTTCTCAATGATGTACTAAGCCTTGTTGATCAAGCTGTTGCTTCTTATACTACTGTTTCTATTGGGTCTGCTGCTACCGTCACTCTTACAGAAAATCAAGGAGATAGTGATCAATCCAGATCTGCTATCCTAGAATTTAAAGGAACAGTAGGAGGAGCTAATACTTCTATTATTGTTCTAATACCTAATACACCTAAAACCTATGCTATTAGAAATGTTGTCTCAGCTAATACAACAGCTACTGATGCAGTTGTTTTAAGAGTAGCAGGTAATACAGGAGTAACAGTAGGAAGTGGAAGTGGTTATTATATAACAAATGGAACATCTGTCTTTTCTGTAGTTGGTGGTACAGGTACGGCTGCTTCTAGAAATGTGGGAGTTTGTGCTACAGAAATTCCAGATACTTCTCTTGCTGATATAAGATATGTTCCTGCCTCTGTATCAAGTACAATTGTAGCTGATAAACATTTTACAGCTTCTGTTGTTTTTACCAGTACAGTAAGAACAGATGGAATAGTTTCAATATCGGGACCAGTAAAATCATTTATTACAACACTTACAGATGCAGCTTCTGTTGCAGTATCAATGAATACAGGTAATAATTTTCTTGTAACTCTAGGTGGTAACAGAACACTTGCTGCTCCTAGTAATGCTACAACAGGTCAAGTAGGTAGTATCTATGTAATACAGGATGCAACAGGAGGACGAACTCTTTCTTATAATGCAGTATGGAAGTTTCCTAATGGTTCTGTTCCTGTTGCTACTTCAACAAGTGGTTCTGCTGATATGCTAGTCTATAATGTAAGAAGTGCTTCAACAATAGATACAGTAATGCTTAAAGATTTTAAGAGATAATAAATGACTTCTCAACTGGCAAAATTTGATTTTCAGCAAGGGTTTAATAGAGAAACTACCCAGTATGCTGAAGAAGGTAAATGGTTTGATGGCAATCGTGTAAGATTTAGGGCTGGAAAACCAGAGAATACCAGAGGATATGAAACAAAAGTATCTACTGCCTTTGATGGTTCTGCCAGAGATCTTGTAACATGGAGAGATAATAGTAATACGAAGAGAGCTATCTTTGCTACACCAGATAAAGTTTATGAGCATGATGGAGATAAAATAACAGATATAACTCCGATTACAACTCTTGTTACATTAGCTAATGTATTTGGAACAACTGCTGGATCTACCAGAGTATGTTGTTCAGATGGTTCACATGGAAGAGAAGTAGGAGATTGGGTTTTATTTACATCTGCTGCTACATTTGGAAGTAATGTAAGTATACAAGGAAATGTATATCAAATTACTTCTGTTATAAATGTAAATTCATTTACAATATCTATTTCAAATGATGCAGGAGCTACTTCTACACAAGCAGGATCTGCAACCTTTAATTATTATATTGCTACAGGAGCTTCTGTAGCATCTCAAGGAGTAGGTTATGGAGCTTCTGATTATAATGCAGCAGAACCTACATCAGTGGGTCTTAGCAAGATTACAGCTACTGGTGGTTCTGCACTTGTCACTGTTTCTTGTGATGCTGCTCATGGTGGTGTTGCTAATGATTTTATCATATTTAAAAATACTTCTATAGATTCTGTAGCAGCTACAATAGGAGGTAATTTAAATCTTACCAAGTCAGCAGCAGGAGGACCACAGTTTACAATTGTTTCAATAAATAGTACACAAGTAATTGTTAGTGCTGCTGCTAATGCAAGTGCAAGTGGAGATGTAACATCTTCTCTTAATATGACTGCTTTAATTTATCCACAGACAGCAGGAGGTGGATCAGGAAGGGAATGGAATACAGAAGCTTCAGCAGATGCTACTGATCTTGCTCTTGATATAGCTCAATGGAGTATGGATCTGTGGGGTGAGAATGTTCTGATGAACCGAAGAGGAAGTAATATGTATTACTTTATTACTCAGGCTTCAACTTCTCCTGTAAGAGCTACAACAGTTACAACATCTCCTATTAGTGTAAACTCTTTGATTGTGTCTCCTAATGACAGACATGTTATTGCTCTGGGAGCTAATGAGTTTAGTCCTACTGCTACTGTAAGTGGTACATTTAATCCTATGCTGGTTAGATGGTCAGATCAGGGAGATAGATCTAATTGGGTTCCTTCAGTAAGTTCTACAGCAGGGGAGGTTGTTCTCACAGATGGAACTAAGATTGTAGGAGCAGTCAGATCAAAGAATGCTATTAATATATGGACAGATAACTCTTTATGGCTGATGGAATTTGCTGGTCCTCCCTTTACATTTAAGTTTCAACAGGCAGGAACAAACTGTGGAATGATAGGACCACATGCAGGGATTGACTATAATGGTGTGACTTACTGGATGGGTTTTGATAACTTTTATGCTAATACAGGACAGGTAGAAGTATTAGACTGCACAGTAAGAAGATTTATTTTTGATAAACTTAATACGACTTATTATGATAAAGTTTATGCAGGAATTAATTCAGAGTTTAAAGAAATAATATGGTTGTTTGTTTCTACTAATGCAACAGAGTGTGATAGTTATGTAGTCTTTTCTCCTGAAGAAAATTATTGGGTATATGGAGATACATTCTTTACAACATTTAAAGATAGAGAAGTTTTTGGAAATACAATAACGACAGGAGCTACGACTACAGGAAACTTTCTATATAATAATGAACCAGCAGATGTCTTTACAGGAGATGGTGCAACATTAACTTCTTTTGTAGAGTCTGCTGACTTTGATATAGATGATGGTAATGCTATCATGTTTATGAATAAGATAATACCAGACTTTGATTTAAGTACTGGTAAGATTAAGTTACATCTTGTTTCAAAACAGTATCCAGAAAGTAGTGAGTCTATTACAAAAGAGTTTGATATAACAAATACAACACAAAAGGTTAATCTTAGAGCTAGAGGAAGGCAAGCAAAGGTAAGGGTATCTTGTGACTCTAATAATGCTAGTTGGAGATGGGGATCTATCCGATTAGGAGTACAGGGAGATGGGGGAAGATAATGGCAAGATACCCAACTCTACCAATGTATCTAACAAACGAAGAAATTAAAACTATGTATAAGGAAGTTCAGAGATGGGGATCAATGTTGATTAATGAACTTGATAGTAGAGACTTAGAATTAAGGAATACACCATCTACCAATATTTTTAGTGTAGTAACAATAACAAGTATAGGTCGTCCCAGAAAGGGAGATATATCTTACTCAGCCAGTAGTGGTAAATTTAGAGGTTATGTTAGTGTTGGATCGGAAACATCTTGGCAGGATTTAAATTAATGAAAACAATGGCAGAACATTTTAATCGGGTTAATCATAGTACACTATTTGGTAACTATAATCAGGGACAAGTATTAGATGAGACTAGATATACTATGCAACAGAAAACTCAAGATCAGTTTAGTAAAAATAAAAAATTAAAATACGGCTATAACAATAAAAATAACTTTGATACTCAAAGTGATATTAGTAATTATGCTGCCAATTACTTACAAGGATATAGATATGGCTCTTGAAGATATTCAACGTATGCAGATGGTACAAGGAGTAGCTAAGTCTCCAAAGACTATGGATGACATGCAAATGATTAGAGGTAGGCAAGGACTTCAGGCTCCTCCTTCTGCTCCACAAGGACTTCAAGGTGTTCCTCCTCAAGGTGCTAGAAGAAGTATTATGAGAGGAATGTCTCCTCGTCCAATGGGAGGACAAGCTCTTATACCTGTACCTATTCCTAAACAACCTGTGCAACGTCCTCCAGAACCTAACGAAATAAAAGAAGGAGCATTTAATGCTGCATTTGAACATCTGGCTAAAAGAGCGGGTGTTGATCTAATTACTCCTATTAAAGAAGTTATTGAAGTAGCAGAAATGCAAACTACATCAGAAGCAGTTCCTCCTCAAAGAGGTTTAATAAATAGAGCTATGGGAGGAAGATTTGAAGGACGAGTTCCTGGTGATGGGCATGGAATGGAAGATAATGTTTATATGCCTATACAGAATGAAGGAGAACAAGTAGGGACATTAGCAGTAAGTCCAAAAGAATATGTCGTGGATGCACATACAATGTCTGCTCTTGGTAACGGTAATGCAGATAAAGGAGCAGATGTAATGGATACAGTTGTAGAAAATATTAGAGAAAAAGCCTATGGCACAAACCAACAACCAAATGAAATAAATGGTTTGCAAGCACTTAGGCCAATGATAGAAAGGGTATAGCAATGGGTTTTTTATCTTCATTATTTGGTATAGGTGGTACGGGTAAACAAGCAACAACTACTCAAGTTGTACAATCTCAAATACCTAAAGAATTATCTCCTTTTGTTACACAGATTTTAGGAGAAGCACAAGATATATATGAAGCTGATATAGGAAGAGGTTATGATCCTTATACAGGATTAACAACTGCACCATTTACGGCTGAACAGATACAGGCACAAGAGGATATAAAAGGTTTAAGAGGAACTCAAGCACCTTTTATACAAGAAGCTTTAGATATTCAAAGAGAAGGAGCAGAAAAATTTACTCCTGAAGTTGCTGAAGAATATATGTCTCCTTATCAAAGAGCCGTAACTGATATTGAAAAAAGAGAAGCTCAAACACATTTTGAAAAGAATGTTATGCCTAGATTTGAGGCAGAAGCTATAAAGGCTGGTGGTCTTACTGGTCTTGGAACAAGAGCAGGAGTAGAAGCAGCAGAACTCCAGAGAGGACAGTCACAATTATTAGGTGATATAGAGGCAAAAGGATTACAAAGTGCTTTTATGAATGCTCAACAACAATTTATAAATCAAAAGGCTAGAGAACAACAAATGGCTTCTAATATAGGTAGAGCAGGACCAGCATTCTTTGGAGCAACACTGGCAGAAGCTGGTGCAGCAGAAGGAGTAGGAGCAGAAAGACGAGATCTTGCACAATCAGGTTTGGATGAAGCATACTTTAAATTCTTAGAAGAACAACAATTTCCACAGAGAACATTAGCTCAGTATTCTGGTACTGTCTATGGTAATCCAATGTTAGGAACTCCTACTAGAACTACAACTACAACCGGAACTCCTTATCAACCTAGCATGGGTCAGAACCTGTTAGGTATGGGGCTAACCGGACTTAACATCTATGGTATGGGTGGTGGTTTTAATCAACCTGCTGGAGGATTTAGTCCTAATATGCTTTTTACAGGTAAGAGAGCTAAAGGCGGTGGCAAAGTAGGAATGTCAGATAAAAATCTGGGTAAGTATATGGAACAAGGTTCTGGTGCTATCTCCGCTAAAGATAGAAATCGGTTGATGAGTTTATATAAAAGTGGTCTGTCTGGATTACCTGTGGTTAATAGAAGAGTTGGAGGAGGAGATCTTGAAGAAGAAGTAGAAAATATAAAAATAACTGAAGAATTCCCCTGGAGGCCACCATCTCCAACAATAAGGGAACCAGTTAGAGGTCTAGGAAATATAAGAGAAATATATGAACAAATGAGGTATCGACCTGAAACTCCAGGAGCAATACAGCGAAGAGAACAAGAATTTGCTTCTAAACTTGCTAAAAAAACTAGAGAATTTGAAACTGGTGAGGAAACTGCCAGAGCTAAAAGATTTGAAAGGCGTATGAAAAGAGCGAAGGAAGGAAATCCTATGGCTCGATTTGCTGCTATCCAAAAAGCTATTGATGCAGGAGTTATGGGAGAACAGGGTATAGATCCTGTTGCAGGAATGAAAGTTTATGGAGAAGAAATGGCTCCCCTAAATGAAAAAATGTCAGATCTTATAAATACAATAGATGAAGAAGACGAAGCTATTAAGGCAGGACAAAGAAAAAGAAAACATGAACGATTAATTAATACTCTTAAAACTGATAAAGAATTGCAAGAAAGATTAATAGCATTACCTAGAAAAAATTTCCAGGAATTGTTAGTTGATCTTAAAAATATAGGTACTATAGAGGAATTATATAGTAAAATTGCTAAGAATAAAAATGCCTCTGTAGCTTCATTGCGTACTTATCTTCTTAATGTAGCAAAATTAGATGCTGAAAAAATTAAAACAATCTTAGCTAATTATGAGTTGGCTCATCTTAATCCAGAAGGATTTGATGCAGCATTAAGAGAGTTAGGTATCGAACAAGAACTTATAGATACGATTAGAAATGAGATAACTGCAATAGGAACAGGAGAAGCTATAGATTCTATACCAACTAATCCTAGAGCGAGAAGAAATTTAAAAAAGACTTTAGAATCTATTAAAAAACAGCATTCAGGGTAATTTCTATGGCTGAAACTCAAATAACATATGAGTCTCTACAAGAAGACCCAGATTTTCTAGATTCTGCGTACCATTCTTTACGTGGTCTTGGACAGAATGTGTCTGAAGATCCAAAGGATATTATAGATTCATTTCTTACTATGAGAAGGTACTTTGATGTTAATCTGGGAAGTACTCTCATTCAAGGTAAGAAGATAGAAGAATGGCCTGACGAATACAAACAACTATACTCCCATGCATTAAGTAAGATAGAGAAGATGCCTAGCTTTTTTAAAGAAGGCGGCGCACCTGCTATGGATGCGGTTCTGGATTTTGGAGGGGCTGGTCTTTCTGATCCTACTAATTTAGCTTCTGGAGTAGCGGCCTTATTCACGGCAGGTCTGGGAGGTATAGGTATACAAGCGGCCAAGGAAGCTACCAAGAGAGGAGTTATGGCTGCAATTCAGGCTAGATTAAAAGCTTCAATTGGTAAAAATATGTTGAAGGCGTATGCTGCTGAAGGTTCTGTAGCTGCTCTAGGAGGAGGCTCTCAGCAAAAGCTTGCACAGGATGTTGATATGTCTCTGGGAAGGCGTAAGGAAGGAGACTATGATTATTTGCACATACTAGGTCAGGGTGCTGCTGAAGGAATTCTCAGTCCTCTTGCTGGAGTAACAACTAATTTAATTGGTGGTTCTGTAATAGATGCAACCAAACCTTTGATTAAAAAAGCAACAGATCTACAGGCTGTATCGAATGTAACAAACTGGTTAAAAAATAATCTTGCTCCTCTCTCTGCTTTTGATGAAGTCAGTGTAAGATTAACTGAAAGAGCTACAGGTGAAACTAGACCTGTTGAAGAGATAGTAGAAAAAATTTCCCTGCGTATAGATGATACTATGAAAAAAGATTTTCCTGAGATAGAAGGGAGTAATCTTGTTAATGCTGCTATGGAAGGTGAGGCAAAGGCTTTAGCTGAAGTCAAGAAAAGAAGTCCTGAAATGGCTGCACATCTGGATGAATGGTTTGGTTATGTCCGACAGGTACAGGATCTTGCAGGAAGTGCTAAATATGCAAGTAAAAAAGTTAAGAATATATATAAATATAATCCTGAAAAATCTTATGCCAGAGATATATATGAGAAGTTTTCCAAGACTTCAAGAGCAACCATTGATGAGTTTTTAGAACGTCCTGAAAATAAAAATATAAAGGACGATTTATTTAAACTTATCAAAGAAAATCCAAAGGTATGGGGAAGAAAATCTAAACTATTTACAGAGAAAGGTAAACCTCTTTATAAGACTAATGAGCAACGAGAGAAACGTCTTGGTACATTTCTGGAAGAACTATACGATCCAAAGGCTACAGGTAAAGCCAGACTTGGCCCTTTAAAATCCAGAGAAGATATTCCTGATGTTATAAAACAAATTTATGGATATAATTTTAATCCTGGCGTTAGAGCTTTGGAAACAGTCAGGGGAATTGTAGAGTCCTCTGCCAGAATAAGACTTGCTTCTTCATTGGCTGATAGTCTTATTGCAAGAGGACAAGCTGTTAAAGCAGAAGTTATGGATGATCCTAATATGGTTCCTCTTGTTACTTATCTTGATTCACAAAAAAATACAGCAATAAATCCTGATGCTCCTTTTGTTTTTAGAAAAGATCTATACGATCCTGAATTAAGTAAAATATATGTACCTAAAGATGAAGCCTCTTCTTTAAAATTATTATCAGAAGGGTTTGATGGAAGACTTATTGGAGGAAAAGATGGACACGAACTTCTTAATCTGTTTGCAGGTATCCAAGGATATATTAAAAAGAGTAAGACTGTTTATAGTCTTCAGGCACAGGCAAGGAATGCTTTAAGTGCTGTCCAATATGTAATGGCAACTGGTAATGGCAGGGGTATTATAGATGGTATGAAACTATTAGCACCAGCTAATAAAGAACGTAGAAAAGAAATTGTAGATGTAGTTAGTCGATTAGGATTAAAAGGAAGTCAGGTAGATATTGGTCAGATTATGAACCGTATTGGAGATCTTGATAAAATAAAAGATAGAAAATTATTACATAAAGTTGCTCTTAATATAATGACTTTGGGTGTTCCTGCTCTGGAATCTACTGCTATTGGAAAGAAGATAGGAAGAGCAGCACAGAAAGCTTATGTAGCAACAGATGATATAGGTAAGATAGCTTCATTTCTCAGAGAAAGAAAACGATCTCAAGATATTTGGAATGCCAGACCTGAAACAGAAAAGCAAGCATTAAGACAAAAATATCTTAGAGAATTTGGAAAGCTTAAAGAAACAGACTTTACTCGTAAAGAATTCGATTTAATGGAAAAAGATCCTAAAAAGTTTGCTGGACCTGATGTAGATATTCTTATAAATAAATTAGATACTAAACTTCTAGATGAAGAAGCTGTAAGTAAGGTTATGAATATCGTACCTGTCTATTCTCGTATTCCTAGGATACTTGAAAAGATGAGAGGACTTCCTATTGTTGGTTCCTTTACTGCTTTTCCAGCAGAAAATCTGAGAAATAAATATAACTTGTTTAAACTTGCAGGTAATGAAATACAGGAAGGAATCCTAACCGGAAATAAAGAATTGGTCAAGGCAGGTAGAGATAGACTTATCATGCAAGTAACAGTAGCTTCTGCTCCTTCTGTAGCTGCTTATACTTATAATATTATGAATGATACAGATCATGTAGTTGATGCAATCAGGGAATCTGGTCCACCTTGGTCAAAGTATCATGCTCTGGCAGTCAGGAGAGATGAAAAAAATCCTGATAAATACTTTGTTTCTGATCTAAGTTATAACAATCCAGATCAGTTTGCCTTAGATATGATTATGCCTTTCATGATTGATGCTGCAAATGGAAGAGATATTATTGAAAGTCTGGATGAAAATTTTTTAAAAATGTTGAAGCAACAGGCAAGTGTTTTTCTTGAGCCTTCTATGGCTACTCAACAAGGAGAAAAAACTCTTGATATGGTAAAGGCTTTACAGGAAGGAGATGGAGATGCATTTGCCAGAGCATCTTCTGAATATTATAAACTAGCTGAACCTGGATTTGCAAAAACAGCAAGAGAAATGGGAACTGATCTGGGAATGTTAAAAGACTTTCCAGAAGCTGAGAGAAATTTAAACAGGTTATACTTTGGAGAGGACAGAAAACATTTTGAAGATTCTGGAAGTCTTTCTGATTGGTTTGCCAAACATGGCCTAAACAAAGCTTACGGTCCTTTTCTAATGCCTTGGTCAATGGCTTCCAGAGAAAGAGAATTTAATCCCAAGAAGAACTTTGCATTTACAAGTCGGACTTTACTGAGAAATTCTAGTAATGATTTTAGACAAGGTGCAACAAGTATTGAAAATGAATTAACTGATCCTACATTAAGTATAGATTATGAAGATATTGGGAAGCGGTATGATAGTATGTTGGCTGAAGAGTATGCGGCTTATCAGCAGATGGCAGGATTAGTATCTTCTTATAAACGGTTTATGAAACCAACAGAATTAAACAGACTAATTCTAAAAGATAAGGATGCCAGAGGATCTTTAAGTAAAAGGGGAGCAAGATTTCTTTTGGCAAATAAATATAGTGTGTCTCCTTCTAAAAGATTATCAACTAAAAAGGAATTGTTTAAAATAATAAGAGATAAAAATCCTGATATTAGTCTTCCTGATTTAAAAAAATATTTTCTAACTATAGAAAAGAAATATGATGGGTTGTCTTTATCGGAGGATGCTCCAGAACCTTTAGAATTTAAGGAAGAATAATGCTGGAACTAGGGCCAAGAGAACTCCTAACTTTTGGAGTAGTAGTTACAGGAATAGCTACTACATGGGGAGTCCTGAAAGCTACGATTAAATCTATTACGGCAACTCTGGAGGATGTTAGAGAAGATGTAGCTGGTTTAAATCAACGGTTAGATAAGGTAGAAGCAAGACAAGCTGTTGCTCTATCTTCTATTGATGTCATGGCAAAGGACATACTATCTCCCCAGATCCTGAAGGAAAGATCTGAAAGAGATGGAGCTATTGAAATGAGATTAACAGCTATGGAAAAAGATCTGGATCGGTTTCATCGAATGCATAATGGAACACATCCTGATACAACTAGAACAAAGGAAAAAGAATAATGTGGGAATACTTTTCTGTAGATGAACTTAAATGTAAGGGTACAGATGAATGTGAAATGGATGAAGGGTTTATGAAAAAGCTGGAAGTTCTTCGCCATGAGTTCAATGAACCAATGATTGTAAGTTCAGGTTATAGACATGAATCCTATAACCAAGTTATTGGAGGAGCTAAAAATTCTCCTCACCTCTATGGTAAAGCAGTTGATATAGTGATTAGTGGTAAGTCTGCCTACAGATTAATGAAGTTAGCTATTCAGCATGGCTTTACTGGCATAGGTGTGTCTCAGAGAGGACCACATGAGAAGAGGTTTCTCCACATAGATACAATGGAAAACAGTGATACTCACCCAAGACCTTGGATATGGAGCTATAAATAGTGGCTGATAAAAGACCTCCCAAAACTAAGATACCAGAGACAAAACTAGATCTGGAACTTCCTACTTCCAAGGGAGAACTTGTCCCTTATAAGAAACCTGAAGGAGGTTTAAGTGATACTCCTCAAGGTAAGAGAGCCAGAAGAAAAATAAGAGGATCAGCTAAACGTAGATTAGCAGCATCACTTCTAGATCTTTTAGTTGGTACAGCAATTATTGAAGAACCTTCTATAAGTGCTAGTATTGAAGAAAGAATGAATCCAGATCCTCAACGTGTCTATCATGGAACAACTCTTCCTTTAGAATCCAGAGAAAGTCCTGAGTGGTATCCTAAATACGGAGAAGAGATACAAGCTTTAGGAGAATGGTTTACTGAAGATCCTCAAGTAGCTAGTCATTTTGCTCGAGGTGAAGAAGGAACAGTTTATCCTTCTTATTTAAATATAAAACGACCTAAAGTTTATGAAACTTATGAAGATTTAGAGGAAGATTTATATTCTTCTGAATTAGGTTCTGAAGATTTTAGAAAAAAATTACAGGAAGAAGGCTATGATGGAATAGAAATAACATCGGCTGATACTGATGTTCTTTTAGGTAGCGGAAGATCTATAGAACGTAGAGATTTTGTAGCTTTTGAACCTAAACAAATTATATCTTCTATTTCTCCAAACCAAGAAAAAAGTGGTTTAAGACTTATTCAAGGAGGTAAGAAAGATATAGCAAAAAAAGGACTGTCTGAGTTAGGAGAAGAAGTTTCTAAAAAAACAGAGAACCAAAAATATAATCAGGCTTTAAGAGAACAACAAAAAGGTGGTAATTTATCTCAATTAGAAAATGCCGTAATAGAGATGGGGTTTACAGATTTAGATGAGTATATGATTACTGATGGTGAGGTAATGGTTAATTCAATAATAGAAAGATTAGATTTAATAAAAAATAAAACTACACAAGAATTGGTTAATGATATAGAATTTATGAGAGACTACATAGATTGGAATACTGATTACATGCGAAGTGGGAGAAGCATGGGATCAGGACCAACATCAGAAAAGAAATTAAATATTGAAAATTTTTTTCTTAAAGCCGCAGCCGAACTAGAAAAAAGAATGAAATAAGTAGATGTAAATAGCTAAATCAATTCTACGGGGTTTTAAGGCTTATACAGAAGAATCGGCCTCTTCAGGCTGGATAGGGTCCAGAGACTCTAGAGATGACCCCTCAGTGACGCTCTCTGACCCTTCATTTTCCTCATCTTCCTCAAAAATTGTAAAGTCACACTTGCTTAGAAGATTATATACCTTATCTTCACCAAGAACATTTAAACATCCTATAATTGCTGCCTCTAAAGTTTCTTCATCCAGATTTGTATTGATATCAGAGTTAGCTCCTCGTACTCTGGATAATAATTCAAGTGCTTTGATTGCACTATTTGTATGTCCATTCTCTTTGGCGTAGGTATATTGTTTTTCTATCTCACTGATAACATCAACATTTGTTTCCAGTTCCTGTTCAAGTTGTGTAACTCTTTCCTGAACCTCATCACTTTGAAGAAGTCTGTATCCTTGATTGTTTGCAGAACCTGCTGAATATCCTGCTGCCTTTGCTGCTTCAGTAGCATTTCTGTGAAGAACATAAGCTTGACAAAACTTTTCTTGTTTATTATTTAGCATAATATGATACAAGCCCATCAATTAGTAAAGCACAAGAAACAGAATTAATAATAAGCAATGCTCGATCATTCCAAAACATTGCAACAATAAACCATCCTAACATACCAACAGCATGAAAATATAAGTTAAGAGGATAAATATTATTACTTGTTAATATAGTTGCAACAACAAGTATAATGGAAGCTATCCATTTAATATACCAATCAATTGTATATGTAGGTGTTTGTTTATCTAGTATGTTTGTCAATGAAGTATCCTCGTATCTTGTTCCATTGTTAATTGATCAATAGCCATTTCAAACATAGCTATAGTAGGTTCTGTTCCTAGAGTTGCTACATAGGATTTTAAACAGGCATTTAATAAACATCCACTTATCATTAAAGTATAAGAAGACTTATCTTCCTTGGGAGAATACTCATCAATTAGTTCCCATAACTTTTTATTAAATTCTAAAAATTCTTTATCAGTTAGTTTTCCCATTAGCTTGCTCCATATTAAATTGAAAACTTTCTCCACATCCACACATGGATTCGACATTAGGATTGTCAATCATTAATCTTTGTCCAAAAATATCTTTCTTATAATCAACAACCATACCAGCTATATACATAACAGAAAGATTATCTATGAATAATTTACCTGTGTCAAGATCTATAATATAATCATCAACAATATCTATCATTTCTTCTTCGGTTACTAACTGCCAATCATAGGTAAAGCCAGAGCATCCTCCACTATTAACAGCTAGTTTAACACCAGCTACCTTATTCTCAGCTACTATAGAAGAGAGATGTATGTCTGCATTGTCAGTTAGTTTTATCATCTTTAGTATTTAACCTCAACCATTCAGCAGAATAGGTAAAACCTTTTCCCCAAAGCCCATTGTTCCAGAGAAAGGCTTCCTCTTTAGCTTCTTGTTTCGTAGAAAACTTATTCCATATTTCTGGTTCACCAGTAAAATGATTAAGAATAACTTGATAACCAAATTGACTTTCTCTTACTTCAGCCCATCCATTATTTTTTGCCATTCTTTTTTCCTGATAAGTATTTAGGTGGAGATTTTCCACTCAGTATTTTATTTAACCAAATACAAAACCTCCACTGTAATTTGTAGAGCCACTTAATCATTATACGTCACCACTAACCATGTTTATTCTCCTATCCTTAGTTCCCCAGATTACCAAAGAATGTCTAACTCCTTTAGTTACTGTCTTTATTCTGTGTCTTAGCAAAGAAGGAAATATCATTATCGATCCTTGAAGCTGACAACTTGGAACTCCTAAAGTTTGTTCATGAAATTCAAAATCTCCTCCTTCATAACTTTCTGGATCATCTAAAAAAACAGAAGCTGATATGTCTCTATCAAAATCTGGACCTGCATCCAAGTGCCAATTATAATATTCGTTTTCACTGTACTGCCCGAACTGAAGAGGCTCTATAAAATTTAGTTCACACTTAAAAAATTTAATAGAAACTGTTCTGAATTTCCGTATAATTTTATCTAATTCATTTGATAATTTTTTTGCCGTTGGTGATTTGTTTTCTATAAAACAGGTTTTAGCTTTTCTGATCGAATGATTAACTTGTTCTTTATTTTCTATTCGTGATTCTTCAAGTTGTTCAAGACAGTTTCTTTTTATATTATCACATTCTTCAATCGATAATAAGTTTGGAAGGTACCAATAATTTGCAATCATTTATACATCATCCCTCTGTACCAATTATCTACAGAAAAGGGAAGCCACACACCATAGAGGTTGTGTAAACTATACGTGTCATCATCAGCCCACCTCTCTTCTTTTTTTATTTCTCTTTTAACTTTATCTATAAGAGAATAAAAAGTAGGATCTTGAAAAGAAAGTTTACTTGCCTCCTTCCAAAAAAGTGTATCATACTTAGATCCAAAATAATAATGCCATAGAATAAAAGTTTGGATCTGATCTACTAATTTTAAAATGCTGTTACGTGTTTGCTCACTGTTTGTTTTCTTATGAATAATTTGATCCATAACAATCCAACTTACTTTTAAATATGTTTCGATAGCTGTAGCTTCTAGTGGTTCTAAAAAACATAATCTATTTCCATTTAAAAATATTCTGTCGTCAATAACAGGATTCTTTGCAACGTAGTTTTTAAAAGTTAAATGGTTTGTTATATCTACATCAAACATATTTAAAAGATTTTGTTCAGCACTCTTTAAATTAGTGATGTCACGGTTATAAAGATATCCTACTCCACCTTCAAAAGAAGGAGATTCTTCAGAAGAAGGAATAATAAAACACCATCCATCAGGTGTGGCTACTGCTCTTGTCCATAAAACTTCAGATGTTCTCCAATTTGGTTTAGCAAGGATCGCAGAGTTAACAGGATTAATTAAAGTATTATAATCTGTAAAATCTTTGGGTGTTCCTCTACAATCAAAAACGTAGTCAGCATCTATTTCTTTAGGATCAGATACATCTTTTTCTATTACTTTAAAATGTCCTGATTTTAAAATTGTATTTTGAAGAGTTGTAGGACAGTAATGAACAGCTAAATAATTTGGGGGAAAAGGATGAAAAAATTCTTTGTTTGCTTTACCCCACCCTTCATACAATATTCCTGTCTTAGGAGTCGCATAAAAATTATTGTTGTACCAATTAAAACCTAATGCAAGTTCTAAAAGAAGAGTTACATTTACCTGAGTTCCTTGTCCTACTTTTTCTGCGGGAATATCTGGATTGTGAATTAATTCAATTTCAACATCATCAATATTCCGACTACTCCACCCGTAGTTGAGTGCGGTAAAACATCCACCATTACCTGCTCCCAGAACGGTTATCTTCATTGCTTCATATTATTTCTCTGAATACCTTTGAACTTCTCAAAAGATCTCATACCACCCAGACCTAGTAATGATAAGGTCAATGGCATAAGCCCTTCTGTTTCAAAGATAGGAAGCATCATCTCTGATCCACTAACCATAATGATCCATGCAGCGACAGGCTGAAAGACAAACTGCCAACCTAATCCAAACGCACATATCCACATGATGGCTGGTCTAGCTCCGGCAATAAACACACTTGAATGTTTTGCTTGTTCTAGATTTGTTTGAGCTTGAGCAAGATCAAGTGAAACAATCTGTGACTTTAACTCATGAGATAGTTTTGTCTTGAGATCTTTATCCTCAACAAACTTATCAAGGACTTTTCCTGCTACTCCGATTACTGATTCAGCTATTCCTAACATAATATCCTCCTATTAATGAACTTCTCTTAATTCTATTATACGTATATCTTTTTCTCCCATTGAGATTTTAAAACCTTTCTCTGCCATCTTACCATTAGCTTTAAACAGATCAAAGAAAACATAGATAGCTAAATGTTTATGATTATTAAATCTGGCAGCTATTAATTCCAGCCAATCAAGATGATGGAAAACAGATACATGAGCATTACTTCCATCGGCTAAAGTTTTAACAGCTTGAAAGCAAGCTATGTTAAGAAAGACCATCTTATTAGCATAGCCTAGTATCTCATCTATAACCCAGAGAAGATCTGTTTCTGGTATATGTTCCAGCACATCAGTAGATATGACAGCATCAAACTTACCTTTGGGTAATTCCTGAAACTCTTCATAGGCTGGATCAAAAAGTCTATAGCTTTCCAGATTAGTCCAGATTTCAGGCAGAGGTTTATCCAATACAATCTGATCATGAGGATCTAGTATAGTATTAAACTTATCTGTATAGAGATGTCCTTTACCTGATCCATAATCAAGCAGAGTTTTACAATCAAGTTTATTTATAAATCCATGAATAATATCTGTCCACTTTCCAAGACTTCTTCCATTAAACATTCTATCTGATACTCTATGCATAAGAATATATTCTTCCAGAAGTTTCTTATACCTATCAGAAGGATGGGATCTGTTTAAATAAAAATCAACTTCTATTTCTTTTCTTTCCATAGGTCTAAGATATGATTGAGGTATTTGAATATCTCCTGAACTTGTTACTGTAGGGATTGATCCATTTGGCATATCTTTTACTCTTATATTAGTCATCATAGTATCCTTCAAAATCTGGTCTGGTTTGTTTCTCTTTGTTAATATCCCATAAATCAGCTACCATTGTATTTTCTCCATGAAAACTAAGAACTCCTTCAAGTCCTTCATCAGCAAAAACTTTCTCACAATCTTGTGCCATTGCCAGAAGTTCACCAGTAGTCCAGTAAGACTTCTCTCCAACCATGACTGCCATATACTTAGGCTTTGGAACTTCTCCACCTTCAAGATCTCCAGTTGTCTCAGTCTTCTCTTCTTTAGTAGGCTCATCTCGACAACAATCAAAACCAAACAGATGGATGTCTCTAAATCCTAGAGTATGTAAAACACCTATACCTCTCATGGCAGCACATGTACCACCAGTAATAAGAGTAGCTCCTTGAGGAATGCCTAGCTCCTCTGATACCTTCACCTGTTGATTGTGTATCTGTGTTCCTTGTTCTGTCTCTTGTCTGAGTGAATCCGTAAAAGCGTGCCATCCCCACATCTTAGCTTTGTTTTCTATAAGATGATTTGTTACAGAAGGATCTGTCATAGAAGCTACAAAGAATTTAGTATCGGGATCAATGTCTTTCAGAAGATCTTTCCTTACTATATTGTGAGTAGACACACCAGTTATAGGTCGAGGATCAAGTATAATACATCCCCAAGGTTTAATATCATGTTCCAGTAACTTAGGATAAGCATGTTTAACAGCTAGTAATTTAGTCTCAGGATTATCCTTGGTAAACTTCTTAAGTTTTTTATAATCAAGATAAGGACCAGCAGAAATAACAGCAGCAGATCCTCTATGACCAGGATGTTTAGTCAACCATTTCTTAGGATTAATAAGAGTCATATTAGATTTAATATTATCTCTAATATAATCTTTTGGTACACAATCTCTTGGGTGTACAATAATAGGTACTCTCTTTAAATCATCTGGTATATCTTCTAACTTACTGTCGTGCAGGAAAATACATAGATGAGTGTTACCACCACCAGCAACCTTGTCACCAGATGGTAATAGATATTTTCTAGTAGTGGACTTCTCATCGAATGTTGTCCAGCCATCCTCAGTTGTTTCTTGGGCATCAACCTTTTTTGTTTTAATTGTAGCAAAGACATCTTTAACTCCTTGATATTTCTCAGGGGGAATGCCTTCGTCTTCGTCATCCTTGGTAAAGTAATGATCAGCTACGACAACAGGAACATATTTAAGTACATCATATTCTGCTTTCACTGTTTTCTTACTATTACCACTTCCTATCAAGGCAAAGTCAACATCACTAATTATTTCTGTCTTAATTAATTTCTTGAGTGTTTCTCTCACATTCCCCTTGGTTAGTTCAAAAGTAAATGTTTTATCTTCTTTCTCCTTCATATGTTCTGCAAATTCTTTCAGTCTTTTTCTGACTGCTTCCATTGTATTATGAGGTTTAACATTAAACTCTTCATGATCCGTATCTATAGTTGCATCTTCAAATAGATCATATCCCATGTAATGAACTGAATCATTATGTTTAAAAGAAGCAAGAGCCATCTCAATAGCTCTGCCTCCATTCCATGTGCCTGTCTCTAGAATACATTCAGGTTTGTAGAATCTTATAATATCTGCTAGTTGTTTGTATCTATTAGGAAGTATGTCAGGAGATGTTTCAGTATCCGACAATTTAATAACTCGATTACCATCCTTATCTCTAACTCCTAAGTTCTTTCGATCAGTCAGACTAACAATCATCTCAGAGAGAGGCGATTTCTCAGGATCAATTTCATGTATCTTCATACCATGAGCTTCATAGATAGTTCTTAATCTATTCATAATAAAAACATCATGCCACTCTCGATAGTTTGAAAATTCTCCTGAAGTGTAAGCTCCTCGTAAATCTCCTAGTAAATCAACAGGAGTTTGTCTGCTTAAATTAAAAGCCATAATATATGTCTGATCTTTTACTGTTATAAGATCTACATTCTCTGAGCTTTCAGGAAATAAAGAATCAATATCTTTTTCTTTAATTGTTTTAATATTAATAGCACTAGGATCTAACCAAAATAACCAACATCCACTATGATCGAAAGCACATTCGGTTAAAGCCATTACCTTGGGAACAAACTTGATAGGATTGAGAACTTCATTGTACTGAATTGTTTTACCTTCAGTCCCATCATGCTTGGCAAAAGCTTTAAGAAACTTTGGATAATCTTCTATCTCCATAAGATTATGATAGTGTATATTAGGTGACTTAGGTAATGAATAATTACTTAAATCCAGATCATGATAATAACAATGAAACTCTAAAGCACTATCCCAATTATTCTTAAACTCATTAAGAAGATTAATAGTACTATGCTGTAAAAAGTTTTCATCAAAAGCTGTAACAATTTTATACTTCATCTATTTTATCTCTCAGTAATAAGTAAGAATAATCTATATTCCATTCGGCTGCATACTGTCCATCAATAGGACGTTTAACACTCCACTCTTTAAACCAAGGACCACCTGTTGTGAAGTGTACATTCTTTGGTTCTATCTCTTCAGAAGAATGACCATCCAGCCAATTCCATTCCTCATGCATAGTTCCTATAGCACTATCCTTATCAGGCAACCATTTAAACTGATGTAGATAAGATCCTGATTTGTTATTAACTTCCATTGGAGTTATCTTTCTATTTAATTTATGACCACAATTCCAAAGGACAAAGCTTGACCAGTTCTTTCTTGGATAGTTCGTCTGTTCTCTACCATCCATCTTATATTGATCAAGAGGTTCATACTTATGTTTAACGCAGTAGAGAGGAAAGAAGTCATCGTTGTATTCTTCAAATACTTCATTGATATCTATTCGAGGATACATATCACAATCCATATACAAAGCCCATCCTTCATACATCATCAGAGCAGGTATAAGAAATCTACTAAAACTAAACTCAGTAGAGAAAGGTCTTTGATCTATCTTATCTATATGCTGACCATTGACAATCTCATAAGGTCTATAATGCATTCCCATCAATTCAAGAATATCTTTCCTAAGAAATTTAACATGAATAGGTTTGGGAGAGTTTGCCTCAATAATATATTTTAATACAGAACAAGCAGCCTTTTCCTTGGGATCATAGCCTATAAAAACTGTATTTATTTTTTCATTCTTTTTCACAATGTTCTCCTATAAATAATACTTTTATTATCTATAATTTTAAAATTTATAGTTATCATCAAAATTATCCCAAGTTCTCTGTGTAAAATCTTCTGCAATTTCTAGGGCTTCATCTATGCTTTTTCCAGTTACTACTAATTCACGAGCCATTGCCCTAATAAAACCTAATTGTGCTTTTCGTTCTTGTTCTTGATTATTCATTGATATCTCCTATAAAAAGGGAAGGCACTCAATAAATGCCCTCCCATCTTCTTATTTAAATTCTATGAGCTTTGGCATTTTATCTTCTGGAATATCCTGTCTAAGCTTGATGATAACCATCCCATTTTCAAACGATGCTTCCGTGACTTCGATATTCTCACCAAGAGGAAATGTTTTTGAAAAAGCTCTAGTTGCTATGCCTTTATGTAAAATGTTTTCGTTTCTCTCCTTTTCAGAGTTGTTTCCACTAATAGTTAATCTCTGTTCTTCTTGAATTACTTTAACTTCTTCCTTTGTAAAGCCAGCCAAAGCTAATTCAATTCGCAATTCAGTATCAGATTCTTTAATTAGATTATAAGGAGGATATTTATTCTGACTATCATTTTCAAAATCTATATTTATTATTCTCTCTAATAATCTATGATGCCCTATAACTCTCCTTTCAAGTTCTTTTAAAACACTTGGAGGCCAAGCACCTTCTAGTCTTACATTCATAGCATTCTCCTTAATTAAGCAAGAGGTTATGGAACCTACCATTAGCATTCCATATACTATATTATACTACATTTTTAATCTTTTTACAAGATTTTTTTTAAACTCCACATGTTCCTCCTGCATTACTAATCTCACAGATATCATGAGCTTGTATGTTATCTTCAAATTCTTCACCTAATTTATCCATAGCTTCAGCATAAGGAACTCTGGTAAGAGGCTGTCCACCTCGACATCCATCAGGATAACAGGTAAATCCCCTAAGTCTATGAGCATATTTAGCTAAGGTCTGAGCAAAGTCTTCTACCTTACCTTCATTGTTATCTTCAGTATCCCAGGCTGGTAAATTAATTGTAGAAGAGATAGACATATCTACATACTCTTGTACATTAGCTTGAAAGTTTAATCTTCTTTCATAGTCAGTAGCCAGATCAAGGGCAGAGTCAATGCTATCAGGTTTAACTCCATAGAGTTCTATCATTTCTTGGGCAGCACTATCAACTACATACTGGTAGTGCCATCTCTTGTTCTTCAGATACCTTCTCTTATAAGCTACAGCAAAAATAGGTTCTACTCCAGTAGATGTACCACCTAGTATTCCTATTGTACCAGTAGGAGCTACAGCCCTAACAGCAACAGGTTCAGAGACGTTTAATTTTTTAGAAAAACTACGAGATACTTTATCACTCTCAGCTTCGTAGACTTTAAACCATCTATGTAGCTCTGGTGTAGTCTCATATCTATGTCTTCGTTGAATGAGCCATTCATGCAGACCCATCAAGCCAAGTCCTAAACGTCTATTGGAATCTCGAACTTGATACACCTTTTCATAGGGGAGTTGTGCTCTGAGTGTCCCACACAATAGAAATTTTGTGGCAAGTTCAACGACCTCTTGCAACTGATTAAGGTCATCGATGCGAGCAAAATTAAGACTGCCAAGATTACATACGTCACTATCATCTTCACTAGTAACTTCAGTACATGCATTTCGAAGGGTTTCATTTTCTTTTTCGAAGAAGTTAAATGAGAAACCTGGTTCACCTGTTCTAAGAGCCTGATGTATATTAGTCCTAAAGACATGTCCTAGATCTCCTTTCTCCCAATAGTTTAACAACCATTCAGTATCATAGTTCACACTGATGTTAGTCATATCCAGAGGTGCAGGAAAGTTAAAGTCATCTTGTTTAATATCAAATAAAGTTTTACCTGTACTACCAACAGGCATATCAAACCAGTTCTTTGCTACTAAAAATTTATCCACATCATCATGCTTCCAGTTAAGAGAAGCATAGATAGCAGACCTACGACTACCACCTTGCATAACCTTCTGACCTATAGAATTAATCATCTGCATCTTAGGTATGGGACCGGAAGCTACACCACCAGTACCCTTCAGGGTTTGTCCTTCCGATCTATAAGTCGAATAGTCTACACCAATACCACCACCTGTCATCAGACAAGACTCAGACTTCCATGAGAGGTTAGCCCAATCTTCTCTGGTATCTTCCTCTGCTTTAAGAAGGTAACAATTATTAAAGAACTTCTTATCTCTTCCTGCATAATAAAGATAACGTCCACCCGGAATAAATCTTAGATTAGATATATGATCTGCCAAAGATTCTTTTTCATCCTTGGTAATCTTATCCTGACATACATCCTCTACTAGAGTACAAGCCAGTTCATGAAATGTTTCTGCACCTTCATGAGAATACTTTGTATAGAATATGTCCTCACTAAACTTAGATCTAAATTGTGGATTACGATTTGATTTAAACATGTCTTCCCCTTTCCCCTATTAAATCTTTAAAGAGATCTGCTTGTGCATCTTCTTCTGGATACTCTAATTCTAAAAGCAGTTGTGCATAATGTATTACTTTTAATATATCTTCTTTTCCTTCACCTTTTTTATTATGTCGAGTTATATATTTTACAATGTTTGCTTCACATGTATTTAATTTGTTATAATGAGAATAGACTGTTGGTTGAATAATACAATCCTTATAATGATCTCCACCAATTTGAACTTCAAAAGGATTTAATTTAGTAAATGAGGGAACTGAATTTTCTTCTGACATTTTCTGTATCTCCTGAATTAATTACTTCATAAGCAAATGTTCGGACTTTTTTAGGTTCAAGTCCAGCATAGTGACATACTGTTTCAAAATCTTTACAAGTCACACCTGTAAATGTAAAGAACCATGCATGAGCCTGGTCCCTTTGTTGTTTTATTTCTTTGGCTTCTTTTTTTTGTTTTGGTTTAGTTACATCAAGCAATGCTTGAAGAATAACAGCAATGTATAAACTTTTTTCTCCATTTTTCTGACTTAAATCATAAAGAGATTCGACAGAAATACTAGTAGGAATCAACATATTCCTGCACTGGCCTATAAAATTTTCCACCTACATAATTATTATAATAGGCTGCTTCATCTGTTCCTTCTAAAGTAGAAGTTAATACATTGTATTTCATTTGATAGTAACATTCATAATATCTTAAACTTCTTTTATTTTTAAACTCTGCTATAATTTCAAAGGTAAAATTCTTTTTTCCAAATTTTTTAATATCTTTTAAAAGATGAGCACTAGATCCCATATAACTTTTCCAATTTGATTCTGCTTTCTTTTTACCTTTCTTATAATTAAAATATTGTTTACATCCTATATAAGCTTTACCTGTTTTATTATTTGTAATACAGTAAACAAATCCAAATTGAGTTAGATCTACCTTTCCACGTTTTGTTTCGTATGACCAGTGCATTATTAATTAATTACTTCAGGTACGTCTGGTTCTTTATTAATATTAACAAGATATCTTTTTCCTCTAGCATAATTAAAAGTTCTAATTCCTTGTCCATCATTAGCATCTTGCCAACATTCTTGATTATGATTACAATAAATACATCCTACTGCTAATTTAAGATTACCAGATTTTCCATCCGGTACAGGAGCATAACATCTATCTGGAATAGTAGAATTAGAAACAACTTTTTTAAGATGTTCAATGCGAGTAGTTGCATTAATTAATTCTAATGATCTATATTTATCAAGACAAATTTCCCCAGTAGTTTTATCAATAACTAGAAAAGCTGCTTCATCTTTATTATTTGCTTCGGCATAAGCTGAAATTTGTCCTATATATCCAAAAGGATCTTCATTAATAAGATTATGATTTTTAAATTTTATAAAACTTGAACTCGAAGCACTCTTACAATCTACTAAAGTATCATCAATAATAGCATCTTGATGTCCTACAACACCAGATACTTCTAGTTGTTGTTGTTGGTTCTCTACTTTGTGTCCGGCAATAGCTGCACATGTTAGTAATAATTCTTCTAAAATATAACCATATAAAAATTTAATACGAGTACTAGGTTTTAAATCTCTAGTTTCTTTTTTAGAATTTATAGTATACCATAATTGTCTGTCTGGTTTTCCTATAGCAGATAATCTTAAATGTCCATTTGGTTTAGGTTTTTCATACAAAAAAGTTTTTAAATGAATCTTTAACTGTTCTCCAAAATTATCAATATGTTTATCTACTTCTTTCTCGTCCATTTCAATTGAAGCAAATGAAAATATTTTATATATATCTTCAACCAAGGTTGTTATTTTTTTCATGCAAAAAAAGAGAGGGATACTGAATTTTTAGTATCCCTCTCAGTCTCCTTTCTTAGGGGTTAGGAAGCAAAAGCTACTTCTTCTGTATCAGCAACATATCCACCCGGCACAATGTCAAAACCATCGGGATTGTATTCTACAAGATTAACAACTTGTACTTTAGTCAACCATCCTTTAGTTCCCTCGTTACCATTAACATTGTAATCACTCGTATCAAACATTACATTTACTTGTGAGCCATTACCAACATTAACATTAGAAGGATGGGGATTCTTTTCAGAATCTAGAACTTCGAGTGATCGAGGATTACCATTAGGCCATGATGTACCTTGAGATAATTTTACATAATCTCCAGGAATTTTATCATGACCATTCTTTACAGTTAATCCTAAATCTGTAGCAATCTTTTTATTAGCTTTATCAAGATTAGCTACGTTTATAATATATTCACCTTCAGTTTTAAATCGAGTGTTAGGTCGGTTAACTGATGCAAAGTAAGCGTCACCTGAAAGTAAATTTCCTTTAGTATTAGCCATTTAATTTCTCCTTAAATTGTGTTTAAAGTGTTGTGTTTAAAATTTATTTAAAGTATTTTTTGAAAACAACCTCCTTTAATTGTTTACCCATATAGTATAGCATGTAAATTTATATATGTCAAGAACTATTTAAACCAAAATAAAGATTTAATGTGTAGCTGCCCATGTCAAACCTTCTTTATATTCACAATCTAAAAGACATTTAACATCAAGTGCTGCTTCAGCATCTTTCATAGCATCTTTAGTTATCTGTCCAAAGATAGTTGTATCTTTTTTATTTACTTCAAATTGGTATTCATCATGAACAGATGCTACTAATTTTGCATCAATTCCTTTAGCTCTAATACGTTCATCCATATGAACAAGCCATTGTTTACATATGATAGCTCCTGCTCCTTGTAACAAGGTATTAAGGCTGGCATGAGGTGATCTTATCTGTAGCTGTCTACCATCTAAAGCTGGAACGATTCCTGATTCTGCAACTTCAGTAATATTATCCCTTAATTTCTTTAGCTGTGGCATATTTTCTAGAAAGTTAGTGATTAATTGCTTTCCTCTACTTGCACCAGCCCCTACCACCTTACCTAGTTTAGCAGGTCCGGCCCCATAAAGAAAGGCATAGATAAAAGTTTTTGCTTGATCTCTATTGGTTAGTCCCGCAGCTTTCATATTAGCTGTATGTACATCACCTGTAAGAACCTCCTTGGTAAACTTAGGATCTTCCATATAATGAGCCAAACAACGTAGCTCTAAACTACTAGCATCAGTTCCTACAAGTACATGAGTATCAGGATTAGATACTGTCCATAGCTCTCGACACTCCTTACCATAGGGACTGTAGGTAGCTGGTACTTGAGCCATGTTAGGACTATTGTGAGCCATCCTACCAGTAACAGTACGTAGGGTCATGACTCTACCTCGTACTCGACCATCCTCCTCACACTCTTGTATCCAGGATTTGAGTAGACCAGTACGTTTTTGTAAAAGAAAATACCTACTAAACATTTCTGCTTCTGGCATATCTAATGTTGAAAGTATTTCTTCAGATACAATTACATTACCCTTCTCAGTTTTATGAGTAGGCTTCCATCCTTTTTCAATCAGCCGTTCTGCTATTTGTTTTCTACTAGCAATATTAAATGGTATATATTTAGTTTTAGTTTTCATGACAACTTCTGTTGGTTCAAACATCTCTTCAGCTTTACATTCGAGTTGATGTTGTTCATCTTCTAGTTTAGAAAGAAACATCATAGCTTCTTTTAAATCAAAAGCAAATCCATTTCTCTCTTGTTGATCTACTATTGCTCTGACTTTTCTTTCAAGTTCGTAGGATTTCCTTGAAAAGTTCTTGCCCTCCATTGATAACGTATTAGCCAATCGTTTAGTAAGTTCTGTATCCCTTTTACAATAAGAGAGCATGTCTTCTGTATAAAATTTAAAGTCATTACATTCTCCTTTTGGAAACTTCAGTCTTTCTCCCCATGCTCCCAGAGAATGTCCTCCCTCTCTAATAGGATTATATAACTGTGACTCAATCAGAGTATCCCGCACCTGAGATAACTTTATATTGGAACCAGTTAATCTATTTAATATTGGTGCATCAAAGCTCACGCCATTATGCATTACAAACTCATCTATTTGTTTAGACCATTCTGCAAACTGTTGACACTCATCTTCAATCCATACCTTCTCTTTATTTGAGGTAAGAGATCTTGCAACAATGCAATGTATTTTTGTAGCATTGATAGCATCTGTTTCTATGTCAACAATAGCTTTAGTCATATGTCATATCCACTTGATAAGCTTCTTGTATAGGAATATGAAAAAAGAGTTCACCTTTTTTTACATTTCGATTGGGAGCTTCTTTTACTTGACTATCTAATACTGTTTGACCATCAACGTGCCATGCTTTGCTGCAATCATGATTGAAAACTATAAATGTAAGTAAACAATTACGATGTTCTTTTTTCCATTTTTCAAGTAACCTTTTCTTTCTATGAGGAATACGTAATTCCAACCAGTTATCAGGCCACTCATTTTTCCAGGAATATTTAATTTCTACTTCATAAAATGAAGGAGCACTTCCATCATCTGTCTTAACAGTTAAATCAAAGTAAGTAGTTTCTTCTGAATTAACAGTACACTTAGGATCATTATGTTCCAACCATCCTATCATATGTTTCTTAGCAGTAGTATCTGCGATATCATATAAAGTTTTATTAAATGGTTTCTTCATTAGTATTCTCCATGAAAGGGTTAGTTACTTGTGACATTCTTCCGGTTTGTTTATCATATAATAATTTACAGGCTATACCAGTATCACCTGTATATCGATTTTTAAGTATGCGTATAGTAGTAGTGTTTGCTTCTTGTGGATCTTCGGCTTGTTGATTTCTTTCCAAGGCAACAACACTATCTGATAGATGAGCTATGCTGGCAGATCCTCGAAGGTGTGAGAGAGATACCTCTTTACCATCTTCATGTCCTTTATCTCCTGTTGGTCTTTTTAAATGTGAAACTAATATTAATCCTATGTTTGTTTCTTCAACAAGAGATCTTAGTTTAGTCATTAAAACATCTATTGATTTTCTTTCATCGCCAAACTCTTCATTACCTGATATTAAAATTGATAGGTGATCTAAAACTATCCATTTACAATCTAAAGCTTTAGCCATGTACCTAACACGATCCAGTATCTCATCATTGGATATGGAACCGAAGTGATCAAACGCAAAGAACCTTTCGCTATCTATGGTAGCATTCTGCCACTCTCTAAGTTGTTCTCTGGTAAACTGATCTCGTATTTCTCTGATGTATAATCTAGCATTCGCTTCTACAGACATGATATTGAATGCAGTATTACGTATGCTTTCTTCCATAGCTAGAACTCCTATGGTATCCTTTGTAATGGTAAGAATATGATGCATTAGTTCACGTACAATACTAGACTTACCCATACCCGCACCAGATGTAAAGCAAACAAGTTCTCCGGTTCTCATGCCGTAAGTTTTTTCATTCATCCCTTCCCAAGGATACTTACATACTTCACAATCTTTTTCATCATAAAGACTTTCACCTAAGTCAGCTAAGTTAATAATACCGGCTGGTGTATAAACTTTAGCATTCCACCATGCTTCTGTAAACTTTTGTCTCTGTCCATTAATAAGATATTCATTAGCATCTTTTAATTCAAGAGAAATAATCTGACATTTATTAGGTTCAAATAATTGAGCAACCTTACGTGCTGCTTCTTTTCCAGGCTTATCATTGTCAAAACATAAGACAATCTTTTCAAATTGATTTAAATAATCAAAGGCTTGTTTGCAATTTTCTACTGCTGATGCAGCTCCATTTTTAATAGATACTGAGGGCCACTTACTTCCCATTAATTCATAGGCAGACATGGCATCTATCTCACCTTCACAGACAGTAACAAACTTTCCTTTCTGAAGAAAGATATTCTGTCCAAAAAGTTGAGCATCTCCTAAGTTTCCTTCTGACCAAAACTTTTTATCCTTTACCTCTCTTATTTTGTTGGCTATATGATTACCATCTCCATCAAAGTATTGATAAATATGATGAGTTATAGTATCTCCGGTCTTTTTAACTTCTACACTATACTTCTTAGCTGTCTCTCGACTAATTTTTCTATCAGAAATTTCTGATAATAAACCAGTAGTTATTTTAATAGGATCTTTTGACATTGGTATAACCTTTTCTTTTGGTGTTACATCATCTCCAAACCTTGTGTTACAACTAAAGCAATATGAATGACCATCTTTATGCTGGACATTCGCTCTACTTGCTCCGCAATTAGAACAAGTTCCTCTATCTCCCCACTCTCCAGACATAGGAAATCCTTTCTAAATTTTCTTTTGAATTATTTTATAAATTGGTTCGGGAGAATATCCCATATGAATAGTTAATCTATTTCGATCTTTAAGTTCCTGTTCTGCTGCTCTTTTAGTTTTGAAAGTGCCAACAACTATGTTGCCAACTTCTTTTTCTAAAACAATTTGCCATTCAGACATCTCGAAACGACTCCTTCCATACATGTTGAACAAAATCTTCTTTGTCTACCATAATTTCACTTACTTCCTGCTTGGCTAATTTTTTAGCTTCTTTAGGAACATATCCTTCTTCAATATATTGTTTGACTAATTCTCTAAACAAAAATTGACGTTCATGTTGCCATAAATTTTTAACCATTTAACTCTACCCATTTCTGATTAGCATCAACTTGTTTTAATTTAGACACTTCATCCCTTAATTTTTTTATTGTATTATCTTTATCCTCCACTTGTTGTTTTAAATATTTTATATCTTTATGAAGTTTATTTATAATATTATTATTTAATTCCATTACTAAACTCCTTATAAATTATATTATAAACTATTTAATTAGACATGTCAATATAAAATATGTGAGCACCAACCTGGCCCATAGCTTTAAAGTGAGGATCTGATGCCCATTCAGGTGTAACATAACTAGCATGATAATGAGTACAACCTACAGTTTGCTTGAGTTGTATACCCATTAGTGACATTTCTGCAACATCCATAGCTAATAATGCTGAAGCAACATCTTTAAACTCTTCCTTTAAACCATCACAGTAATAACTAAACTGACATCTATTCCTAATAATTTTTCCTTTAAATGTTTTAGCTTGGTGTACTACCTCACAAATTGTGTTAGGATATTTACTACTTTCTTTTCTTGTTAATACTACACCGGCTACAGCTAACATGCCAATAAATTCTTCACCTCTAGCTTCATGATAAATAGCTTCAACTAAACATTCAAACTCATTAGCTTTAGCTGTAGATAGCATAGTAATAAACAATGTAAATACAAGTAATAATTTTTTCATTACTTAAAATCCTAGTATAACTAATAGTAATAATATTATATCCATTATATACCTCCTACATTTTCACGTTGTATGTCATCATGATTTAATTCAGCCCAGTAGATTTCAAGAGCTTCAGTTTCCCGATGAGCTACGAACATATGCATCTCTCCTGCTGGTACAATAGACATATTACCAGCAAAGAGGTGAGTACTATCACACAATCCATAGTCCTTCCATCTTTTGATCTCTAGTTCTCCCCTAATTACATAGAAGGCATTGATCTTAGACTGATGTTTATGCTGAGAACAATAGCCATTCTTATTAACTCGAATCCTATGTATCTCTATGGCTGGTGACTGAAGCAGCGGTTCTGTAGTACCCCAGACCTTACCTTCTATGATATTCATTTAGTTAATCTCCACATGATATAAGATTTTCCTTTCTCATCTGTTAAAGTAATAGCTTTAACATTTGGGTTAGGGTTTTGTTTTCCCACATAATTCCATGTTAAATCAGGATCATTCTCCATTTGTCTTTGAGCTTCATCAAAGAACTCTTCGTTCTCTGCATAGAATATAATTTTTGACATAAATAATAATGCAAATATCATTTACTTCTCCTTATATGTGATGTGTAATTTCGATACAATCTCTTTAACTATACCGTCAAGGTAAGGTTGCAGCCCTGCCCGATGTATGTTAAATAGTTTCTTATGTTGTTCAAGTTCTTCTTCAAGAGCCTTGATCTTTAAATCTTTTTCGTCAAGTTCTTGTACTTCTACTTCTTCATCAGCCATTATTGTCTCCCTTTAAAATAGTTTTTCTGATCTGTATAATCACATTCAAGACAGGTATAATAATCCCAAGGTATCGGATCATTAAGGTCAACCGTCCACTCAATATTATCTGAGCCACACTCAGCACACCTACATTTAGCACTACTCATGGTAGATTACATTCACTGTGTTTAATAAATTCTTCAAACTCTTTTCTTTTTACCTCCTTTATTTCTTCTTCTAGATAGCCTACCCTTTCTTTTAAAGTTTGAACGTCATGTTGCAGACGACCTATTAATAATTCATCACTCATCTTTTTCCTCCAGTGAGTTGATAGCTGTTAATAATTCTCTGACATCAGTTCGATAGAGGGACCAGTACTTCTCCTTGTCTAGACCTCCTCTACTGTTGTCAGCCTTCTTTAAATTTTCCAAGGCTGTATTCTTTATTTCTTGGATACGTTCAGGACTGAGTTTCATGTTACATCCATCCTAATAATAGTTTCGTTTCTTCTGGCACCATTTCCATACTAAAGGGTGGGTCGAATGTAGTCTCTACGTAGACACTCCTAACATTTTCTACGTACCCCGCCTGTCTAATATCAGAAACTATCTGATCAGCAAACGGACAGAAGGCACTTGTCAGTGTATGTCTAATAGAAACCTCATATTTTTTTTCATTAATAGCAATATCATAGATCAATCCCAGATCATATAGACTAGCAGATGGTATCTCCGGGTCATATACATTCTTGAGATTGTCTATGATATTTTGCTTATCAATCATGCTGCCTCTAGTGCTTCCCATTCTGGAGAAGCCAGCATCTTCCTTACCTTATCTTCTCTACCTACCTTAACATTGTGAGCCTTACCTTTGCTGTCATTAGCATGAGAAGACCAGTAGGTAGCTGAGTTATAGGCAGACCACAATGTACCATTCTGTCTTCGAGCATAGCCTTCATATTTTCCTTGACCATGCAAGTGTCTGTTCTCCTCATCAAATATTTTCATGAGGTTGGAAAGCATAACCTTATTAGCTACCTTCTTTCTGCTGACATTATCTGTACGTTGAGCCAGAGTTTTGGTAAAGAGATTAATAACCTGATCTCTTGTAACCCTGGTATCATACCAATCCCTCATTTGAGTAAGACCAGAACCAGAGATAAACTCACCAGCATTCTTAACCTTGGTAGCAAAGCCATTAACATTAAAGTTTTTGGTGTGCCTACCATATACATAGGCTAGTTTGTCACCGGATACGAGAGTATTATAACAAAAGCCTCTCCATAGTCCCATCATACCAGAGTTAGCCCATGTCCTGTTATGAGAAGTCCTGAAAACAAACTCAGGTATAATACTATCTTTACCTTCTCTCATAGTCATCTCATGTGCAGGAAATTTAGCTCTGAGTTCAAGTTTAGCTCCTCGATCATAGACATTAGTTGTAAAGTCAGCATCAGTTAAATTTAACTCTGCCTTTTTAAGGGCTTGCTCTACCCCATCCACGATCTCCGCATACTGAACAGGAAAGTATTCATCAGAGACTATACCCAATGGTTCTTTAGTATCCTTACGTCTGATACCCATACCAATACTGGAGGGTATTTCCGCTGCTTTAACATCAGGCATTCCGCTCAACAAATTAAGTCCTCCTTCAGACCATTGATTAATGAGTGGGAACTTCTCTACTTTAAAGTCAATCCTATTATGATCAAACATATCCTTCTCCTTTTAGGTCATCAACAAATTCTTCATATCCAATTTCGAGAGAGTGACGTTCTGTTTCTAACCATTGATTGAGTTCATATAAATCCAGTTCATCTGGATCACACATACCAACATATTCTTCTATAAGAGGTGTGCTCCATGCGTCTCCACCTTGATGTAAAAATTGGTAAACATCTTCTTTAGTTTGAAATTTAATACTCATGAGTTTATATCCTTTATTTCTAACTTAGATTTACTAAACAAATCAAAATGTACCTTTGATCCATCAGTACATGTAACAATTATATCTGTGTAGTACTGATCGGCTGCTATTTTTGATTGAGACATTTCAATTTCTATATCTTTTACATTATGTATAGATAAATTAGCACTCATTTTTTTCTCCTACGAATTGATACAGTTTAAGAATATGTTTGTTACCATCGCTTCTCCTTTGTATGTTTTTCTTTCCTATTATAACTCCCTTTTCCTTTTTTTGCAAGCACTATCTTATGACTCAATGCTCGTAACCATTTCCAGGAAGGATCACGTTTCTTTTTCATTTACTTCCTCCAATTCTTTAGAAAGATGTATGACCTGTGCCATTAACCATCCTACCAAAAAGTTTGGATCTTGGCTAGGTAATTTATCCATTTCTTTTTGTAGTTCTTCAAGTGTCATACCTCCTCCACGTTTATCCTTATTATTACATCCAATTCATCAGGCCAATCATCGCACTTACATTTAGGTGCTTTACCTAACCTGTCGCAAATGTCTTGCCAGATTTCATCCTTCATATCATCTCTGTGAAACATACAAATTATTTGTTCCATATTACTCTCCTAAGTTTTTAAATATGTGGGCAACAACGTCCACAGTCCATCCGTTACCTAGCATCTTGTATCGTTGGGTATTGGATACATGTGCAGTGTACCCTTCCGGTACTGTCTGCAATCTCTCGCACTCCAGCGGTGTTAGCTTACGCCATTTTAAATTATCCATTGCAATTTTTGGTTCCCTGTTTCCACCAGTACAGGCATTCAAGGTAGGTGACTTACCTTCTGGATGATAGACCCTCTTGATTAGATCATGACCCTTCAGATCAGCATCACCTACATGGCACATACCTTCATTGCTAAATATCAATTGTCTTCGATGTTTTTCAAAATAGGATTTTAGGTTTCCACCTTTGAAATAATTTGCATCCAGACAGTGAGCCTTGTCTCTGTCCACCAATCCATCCTCGATGATATCCTTGAGCATGATACCCCTATCCTCTGGCATGGTGAAGGGTATGTTAGTCCAGTACAATCTCTTTCTGTTCTGAGCGGATACAAGGTTGCTGTTAATCATAACAGGTTGAACACCCAGATACCTACTAATAATATCTTGGCTCTCTTGCTTCATGCGTACATTTTCCAGGAGAAACCATTTAGGTTTTGTCTCATCCATGAGCCTGACAAACTCGAAGAATAATTTGGATCTGGGATCATCGAAGTCTGGAACGTTATGATTACCGGCAAAGCTGAATCCCTGACACGGCGAGCCGCCTATCAAGAGATCAATCTTAGGACGCAGGTGTGCGTGTAAACTCAAGTCGTTCCATGTTAAATCTTTTACATCTCCTAGTTGGATGATGTCTGGATAGTTAGCCTTGGATACCTTCACGGCAAACTTGTCTATCTCACAAGCATAGTATTTATCTATCTTGATGCCAGCTTTTTCCAAAGCTATGCGACCACAAGACATACCATCAAAGAGACTTAGTACATTCATTTCGTAGTCCTTTCTAATAACATGTTGATAACCTTTCTTTGATTACGTACAGTATCAGTAAGCTCCTTATTTTTAATATACTCTAGTTGCAGTTGCTCTTGCAAGTCCCTTACATTTTTCCTTAAAATCTCCTCTGTTTTCATAGCTTGTTCACCTCAAGTATAGTTTCTTCAAGCTCTGCTATTACTTCCTCGCACAAGTATTGAATTGTTTTTACTTTATCTATACTTGCTCTCATCTTACCTATTACTTCCGGTTTTTTTCCGGTTACATATACATCGGAATATTTTGTCATGCTACAAGCCTCACATTTAATGCACTTGGATAATCTTTAAGAAGTTCTTGGGTGTTTTCATACATGGATACTTTTCTTGATATCTCTCCTCGACCATCACACCCAGGACAATCAGTCTTGCTTATAGTGACAGCAGTTTCAGGATTACCTGATAAAGAATGTCGATGTGATTGTACACCTTTACCGTCACAGTCAAAGCATTCTAGTGTTACTTCATAACGTGCCATAATGACCTCCATAGTAAAGGAATACTATACATAGCATAGCTATGACAGTTATTCCAATCATTAATTTAAATATTTGATTAATCATTTTCCATTTCCTTTTCTGTTAAAGTTTCAGCTTCGAGTTCTGCTTTGTCCACATCCTTATGCTTTGCCAGCATTTTTTCTAAATGCTTTTCATAAAGAGTCTCATATAAAGCATCGTTGTATTGGTTACTCATGGTCTTTCTCCTATCTAATTATAGCATACTTGTTAATGTTGATAAAGTTTTATTGTCCTCCTTTTTCCTATTGTAGTTTGACTGAAGCAGCCACCCTTACATATTGCACAATGTCCCTTGATTTTCTTCTTAGTCTTGGGGCATTGGAACATGGGTTCATCTGTAGCTGGATCATGATTGAGTTCATCATCTCCATAGAACATGATGTTCCATCCATCACGGTTAAGCATCTCCCATTCTTCTTTGGTAGTGCTTGGATCAGTGCTGGCATTCAAAGCCAGGTTAGGCAGGGGCATGAGTTCCTGTTCGATTAAAACTTTCATGATAGGATCACGCCATGCCTTGGTTGGTATCCACAACTCATCATCGGGCATTGCCTGACACATTGCCTTCACCCGATAGACATCCTTTACATCCTTCAAGGATTCCCCTCTAGTGTTAAGTCTTTTTCTTTTGGTTTGTTTTCTTTTACGTTTAAAAAAGTTGGCAATATTTTCATGGATATTTTCCGGTGTTAGAGCTTGCCAATCTTTCTCTATCCTTATGTCACGCTTAAACATATTGGGATAAAGTTTATAGAGTTTTATATTAAAGCACGTTTCATCACAGTAAGGTGATCGATGGATACATGATCCTTCAACATCACCTACATCATTGATGGGTCTGTCACTGGCGAACATACCAATGTCATCACACCATCTGAACAGATCGTTAAACATTTATTTACTCCTCACGTTGCTACCCCTCACCGATACCATATCAGCAAGGGGTATGTCAACATTCATCTACTTACTATTTTTGCAACGAATACGCCATACCCTAATGCCGCCCGTTACTTTTCGATAGGCCATTCTAAATTTAGAATTCCACCGTTTAGTATAATTAGAACCAGCATTACTAACTCTGGCTCCAAATTTATCTTGAGTAATAGGCGAACAGGGTATTAGAAAGGAATCGCCTACCTTCATGTCATGAAATGGATACATTCCGGTGTATCCATCAATATTATTGTTATGCCAAGTTGGAATCGGCACACCTTTTTCTATAGTAAACCGATTTGTTTTCTCTACTACAACTTGATCATCGTTTTCTTCTTTAACAAAAGCTAAAGTATTCATAGTTACTACTCCTAAAGGTTAGGGGAAATTGTGTCAGCCTTTCCCCATAGGCTGTCTTAAAATTCAACGCCGTTACCTACATCAGCAACGGTAAGTCCATGTTCCTTCCACATTCTTATTACAGATGGGCTGTAATGTCCTAGTCTTACACATTGGAGGACAGCTTTTCAATCAGCCGGTCTAGCCTGGTTTTACGCATGTCAGACCATGATTTGTAACGCATACCCCCATTATCTATTTCATGTTGGGGATATCCATTGTTGAGAAGCCATGCCTTTATGGCATCCTCACCGTTTGCCTTGGTTTGCACTGGTATAACTTTTGGAAAGCCATACCTCCATCCATTAGGTGGATCAATCCAGATTGTTGCCATGTTAACTCCGTTTCATGTAGTGAAGACGTTCTACTCTGAGACAGAAATCTCTAGGGATCGAACGCCAGTGACCCCTAGTTCTCCAATGAATAGTTTTATTCATTCGTTTCCAACTTGGTTTAAATATTCTCATTTAAGATAGACCTCTTCCGCTTCCAAAGCTCTGATAAACATTGCTTCTGCCTTGGCCTGTTCACCGGAATTCTCCAGAGCTACGGCCATCTTCAGTCTGGAATCTATTGCATTAATTTCCAAGACTGTTCCATCCTTTTGTATAAATTTAGTCATACTTTCTCCTTACTTGTTACGGAACAGAATTGTTCCTTTTCAAAAAGTATATCAGTATACTTTTCAAACAAATCTGCCTGACCTTTTGGTAGTTTTACCATGAGGTCGAGACATCATGACAGGCTCACAGTATTCAACGCCGTCTACTGTGAACCTTAAAAATCCATCAAAGCTTTCGCACTTTGCAAGCTGTGTGCCTACGCTGCACCCTGCTTTATCCGGCCATTTAGGTGATGTGTGTGGGTATCCGCTGAGTATTTCCCCTTGTTCATCTATACTCTTGGCGGAACTATGAATTGTTGACAATTTTTTAAGATCAGTTCTGATCTTTTCAGTAGCCCGAACACTTACAACATTGGTACTGAATGGGAGTTTACTTTTCCCTACAAAATTATCTATTTCTTTTTCAGCCTGTCTTTGTTTACCTTTCCATGTTTTACTTTCTTTTATTTGTTGTGTCTTGCCTCCAACACTTACAACATTGGTACTCAAGGGCAATACACTGACAGGTGATGTACTTGCATTTGTTTGTTTACTCATTCTTTTTCCTTTCAAAAGTATACCGATATACTTCTCAGATCAGTCATTTAAACCAGCCTACTATAAAGATAAAAGTAAAGTTAGTCAATAGGTTGAGTCTTTTTTCCCTTTACTATCAGTGGGTTACAGGCAATTCGATGTTGCCCTGGCTGTGGGTATATGTTCCATGTGTACACGTTTCATGATGTGCAGCTAGGTTACACGTTCCATATATAAATCCGGTTAGACCAGAAATTAAACAAAAAAAAACGGGTCTAGAACAATGTGTCCTAGACCCGCTAATATTATGAACCTTGTGCATTGAATTTTTTGACCAATGCTTTTGCTTTTTCATCAACATTGTAAAGGTTGTTGATGGTTGACATTGACCAGCTATCAATTGCTTTCTTATCATCATCAGATAACTTGTCTCTACTAAAATGAGCGTCGGTAAAAGTATCTAAACAAGTGTTGTAGACTTCAACCGATGCTTCGCTTAAACATTCAAGCTTTTCGTGCATCTGCGATTTTTTGCTATACATGGAATCAAACACTTTATTCCAACTTGTAAGCTTTTTATTATCCCAATCTTTTAGAATAATATTTTGTTGCTGACCTTTGTACTTTTTCTGCACTTTGGAGTCATTAACAAACCTTGAAAGCTTTTTAAACGTAGGGTCGGAAATTGATCCGCCGTTCGCTTTCTCCTCAACTGCTCGCATAACCTTATTGAAAGCAACAAGAGGTTTATCGGATGCATCCCGTAATTGTATCAAACCAGCTACTCGCTCACGTTTTAAAGCTTGTATTAATTTTGAGTTATCACCGTTAATCTTAACTAGACCAGCTTGCTTTAGTGCGTTTGCATCTAGTCTAGCTGTGATTAATGTGACGTTCTCAATAACCTTGCCACGCTTTGCAGCTTTTGCAGTTTTACGTTTTGCAATGTTTGTTTTGAGCGAAGATTGTTTAGTAGTTTTTTTAGCTGTATTTGTAGTCATAATTATAAAATCCTCAAAGGATTTATAACAGCTATCAATATACTATCTGAATAACAGCATATCCTAGCTGTTATCTGATTTTAAACTTGGCATCCTATTTCGGTTCAGGTGTTAGGATGTAACCTGTATCAACCTTGAAACTAGTTCACTAAGTAATCCCTAGTACTGATCTGACAACCTAACTGAAGCATAGCGAATAGATTAAGTATGTCAATAGTCTGACTTGAAAAGTATATCGGTATACTATTCGGAAAGAATGAAAAGTATATCGGTATACTATTTGAGCTAGGCTTAATTACTATTCTTTATCCCTCTTTCGGATGATATATCTCGACCCTATATGCAAAGTAATGACCAAGTAATGACCAAGTAAAAAGAAAGTATAGGCAAAAATCTGGAAATCTATACTAAATAAGACAAGTTAAGGTAACTATTAAACGTGTGTTTCCAAATACTTAGCAAATATAGCCGACCCCCACCAAAAAAATGAGTGTTCTGGTTATATATATATATCATGACTCTGACATATCATCAAAAATCTAAGGGATTATCATCAAATAGATCATCAAGGTCGCACTTTATAAACTTTTATAAATATATTATATATATATATATATAAATAATACTTGTATATCTTATAATTATAGTGTATAATAATTATATGGAAAATATTCAAGAACATTCCCTAGAATCTTTTATAAATTTAAAAGAATTACTTTCTCAACAGGTAAATAACGATTCTAAAAAAGATTTTTTAACATTTGTTAAACTAGTCGCACCTTCTCTTGTGTCTGGATTTAAGATGGGTAGTCATATTAAACTCATCTCAAATAAACTTAAAGAACTTGAAGAAGGAAAAGTTAAAAGATTGATGGTCTTCCTTCCTCCCCGTTCCAGTAAATCAGTTATCTGTTCTAAACTATTTCCAGCATGGTATATAGGACGTAATCCTGAACATGAAATACTTACTATTTCTCATAGTGATCAATTGTCTTCTGACTTTGGCCGTTCTGTTAGAGATATTGTAAATACAGAAGAGTTTCAAAAGATATTTAGAGGTGTCCAGTTAAGAAGTGATGTCAGAGCTGCTGGTAAGTGGAAGACAAATCAGGGAGGTATGTATTATGCTGCTGGTGTCAGATCTCAGATAGCTGGTAGAGGAGCACATATTGCTATTCTGGATGATGTTATGTCTGAAGAAGACTCTTACTCTGAAGCAGGTAGACGATATGTAAAGGAATGGTATCCAGCAGGACTTAGAACCCGAATTATGCCGAATGGTGCTATCGTTATTATCAATACCAGATATCATTATGATGATTTGTGCGGATGGCTTCTAAAACAACAGGAAGATATGTCTGAATACGAAACTACTCCTTGGGAAGTAATCAAAATACCTGCATGGCTTGATGAAGAAGCAGCAGAACTTCTTGATCTTCCCTTAGGTGGTAGTTATTTTCCAGAATGGAAACCCGATGAAGTTCTACAAGTAGATGAAAATGAGATTAAAGCTAGTAATGGATCTAGATACTGGAATTCTCTCTATATGCAAGATCCTACTCCAGAAGAAGGAGGACTAATAAAAAAGAGATGGTTACAATATTGGGAAGAACCAGATCCTCCAAGCTGTGATTTTGTTATTCAAACTTACGATACCGCTTTCTCTACCAGAACAACAGCAGACTTCAGTGTTATTCAAACATGGGGTATATTCTACCTTCATGATCAGGATGAGCAGGGATATGAAAAGTTTGCTCCACAGCTTATTCTTCTGGGAAATATCAAAGGACGGTTTGAATATCCTGAATTAAGAAAACTTGCACAAAAACTTTATAACGAACATAGACCTGATGTCTGCATGATAGAGAAGAAAGCCAGTGGACAATCTCTGATACAGGATATGAGAAGAGCAGGACTACCAGTAATGGAATATCTTCCTGATAAAGATAAAGTTGCCAGAGTTTATGCAGCTTCACCTATTATGGAAGCAGGAAGAGTATGGCTTCCCAAAGGAAAGAAATGGTCAGATGATTTGATAGAAGAACTTATCAGATTTCCCAATGCTGCTCATGATGATCAGGTAGATGCCCTGACAATGGCTGTTCACTATTTAAAGGAATCTTGGTACTTAACACATCCAGATGATCCAGAATGGGATGATGAACCTAGAGAACAAAAAAGTACCTACTGGACATTTTAATTTGTGAAATAGTTAATTATATGGTATAATAGTGCAGGGACAATAGAGGAATAGATGGCTGAAATTTTCAATAGAGCTTATGATCAGGCTAACCGGATGCTGAATACATCTGGATTGTCTTCTATTGTCTATCGAAAAGACGGTGGTCGTTTGGATTTTGAAACAAAGGTACGTGTGGACGATCAAATAAATGAACTTGAGGATTCAATACTTGATTCAAAGTTACCACATAATATAAAAAAGGAACTTGCTCATTTTATCAGAGGTTCTGGAACTAAAGATTCGTCTACTGGACATATAAAACCACATACGAAATTACAGAGGGGTGCTTCTGATTTTTTAAAAGATATAGTTGTAACTGCAACTGCTCCTCCCGGTACTCCTATTAGTAAAGGTGCATCTATGATTCCTGGTATGCAAACTAGTCTGGATTTAACTAGGAAAGGTATACAAAGTTTATTACAAAATAAAACTATTAGAGAAAAGTTAGCAAGATTAGAGGATAGTCAAAGAAAACCGGGATCAACAGATCCTATTCCACCACATATACAACTTTTTATTGATCAATTTTCTCCTTCTAAAGTAGTAGATGGAAAAAGATACTATACTCCAATTACAGATGAAAATAAAAGTAAATATTTTGATGAAAAGTCTCAAGAAAGTATAGGAAAAGATTTAGTAAAAAATTTAGAAAAAGAATTAAAATTTGAACTATCAGATCCATTCTCTAAAGACTATGTTTCTGGATTTAAAAACTTAGGTAAACTTGGTGCGGCTGATATTAGTGGTGATCAGGAAGGATTTGCTTTAGGAAGAGTTAATTATGGTTCTTATGATTCCAGAGGAAATTGGCAACCCGGAATACCAGATTGGGATGGAAACTTTATAATAAAAGATGAATATGATTGGAATCGAACACATACGATGGGTCCAAGTGGAATAGCAAGAAAATTTTTAGATATGTTAGAGAGTGGTTCCAACGTAAGTTTTGCAGAAGCAGTAGGAGGAACGGTAGGTCCACAAGAAGGCGAAGGTAGAAAAATAGAATTTAAAGTACCAGGTTATGTTAATCCAATGAAACAAATGGATATTATGAATCGATTAGATAGACCATTAATAAATCCTAAAGGATTAGTTCAACTTCCTGACCCTAATTTTGGTCCTTTAGCTCAAACTGAAAGAGAAGATGATATATATTCTAAAGGGACAGGTTTACCGGGTATAGGATGGCATCATGAAGCATTTAATGATCCAGATGATACTGATGATTTTAATCCAGAAACAGCTTATACAGGAATTACTGACTTTAGTTATGGTATGAAACATGGAGGACAAACAATGCCCGGAGGGTTATCAGGAATAAAGAAATCTATTAATATAAACGGACAGCCTCACAGTCTTGCATGGATTAGACCAGATGAAGCTTCTGCTCTGAAAGCTATGGGTGGTAGTGGTAGGAAGGTAGATGGTATACCTGCTTATTATTTTGATGATCCGGGATATATGATGGAAGAAATAGAATCATATTATGATCCAGTAGATCATGGGACTGATTTTACACCTGCTCCTTTACAATATGGCGATGTTCAATATTTATCGTCTGATGGACAAGGAACTACTTCAGATAGATTTGGAGCATCAGGACTAACAAGTGATATTCCAATAGATTTATCACAAGCTGATTTAACAAATGAAGAAGCTCAAGCATTAGCACAAATGCAGCAGTCACAAATAAAATCTGAAATGGACAGGTTATTGGAAGGCGTTCCACTTTCACAAGAAGGATCAGGAAGATCTGACTTTAGAGGACTTGCTCAATTAGCAGCACAAGAAGCTATTCCAGGTGCTTCAGACACATGGAATTTTGAAGCATTTGCTGAAAATTATCCTTGGATTGCTCCGTTTGCTGGTCCTATTAAAGGTCTAGGTTGGCTTATGGGTAAAGACCCAAATCCTGTAGTTTCTTCTTATAGTATGGGAGGTAAAACTTATAATGTATATATGGATGGTACAATAAAGGAACAAATAAAAGAAGATGAATATGAAGGTGGAGATAATGAAAAAGTATTAAAAAGAAAGAGATTACCAATTGAAAAAGTATCTGTTTCGGAAACAATAGAAGAAGAACCAACAGGAGTTAAAGCATTACTAGACAAAAGAAAAGATAAACCTTCAAAAGGAGAAGCACTTCAACCTCAGTTTGATAACATCGTAGCTGCTGGATTTAGCAGACAAGAAGCGGCTGACATGCTTGACCAGCCCGTAAATATTTTTGCATAGGATAAATAATGGCAACTGAAAAAAACCCATATGATAGGATACCAGAAGAAATATCTAATGTAGTTCCTCTGGCTCCCATAGAAGAATCAGAACTTGATGCTACATTTGAAGTAGCGGATGATGGTGGAGTTATAGTAGACTTTGCCAGTGAAGAAGTAAAGATGCAACCTTCAGAAGATATAGCTGAATGGTATGGTGATTTATGTGATACACTGGAAGAACAGGATTTATTTTCTATAGCTAGTGATGTAATAGAAAACTATCAGGCAGATAAAGATTCCAGAGGTGAATGGGAGTCTATGTTTGAAAGAGGTTTTGAATTACTAGGACTTAAACTTCAACCGGGATCAGAACCTTTTGAAGGAGCCTGTACAGCAGTACATCCACTCCTGATTGAGTCGGCAGTTAAGTTTCAGTCTAAAGCTTCAGGAGAACTCTTTCCTAGTTCTGGTCCTGTCAAAGCTAACATTATGGGTAAACATACACCCGAAAAACAAATGCAAGCTAATCGGGTACAGAACTTTATGAACTATCAGTTGACTGAGCAGATGCCAGAATACTTTGATGAGTTTGAAAGAATGCTGTTCCATCTTCCTCTGATAGGATCAGCCTTTAAAAAGATTTATTATAGTTCAACAATTAAACGTCCTATTTCTGAATTTATACCGATAGATCAATTCTATGTGTCTTATTATGCAACAGATTTACGAAATGCTGACAGGTATACTCATGTTATTTATCGCAGTCCTGTAGAATTACAAAAAGATATTATTGCTGGTGTTTATAAAGATGTAGAATTACCTGAACCTAATCGGACAAATATAACATCCTTTACAGAAAAGATGGATACAATACTAGGGTTATCTCCTAGTTCAGATAAAGATCCCCAATATATTTTACTTGAACAGCATTGTTATCTTGATATAGAAGGTAAAGATCAGGCACTTCCCTATATTGTAACAGTAGAAGAACAAAGCAGACAAGTATTAAGTATTCGTAGAAACTATGAACAGAATGATCCTAATATGGAAAAGAGAAGTCACTTTGTTCATTACAGGTTTGTACCCGGATTTGGTTTTTATGGATTGGGCTTGATACACTTCCTTGGTAATTTAACAATGAGTGCAACGGCTGCAATGAGATCCCTGATCGATGCAGGACAATTTGCTAATTTACCCGGAGGTTTCAAGGCCAAGGGAATTAGAATCGTTGGTGACAATGAACCTATTTCCCCCGGTGAGTTCAAGGAGGTTGAAGCAACTGGAGTAGATCTTGCAAAGGCTATTATTCCTCTCCCCTATAAAGAGCCTTCCTCTACTCTATTCCAGATGCTCCAGTTCGTAGCTACTGCTGGTCAGAAGTTTGCGGATAGCACAGAGCAGATTATCTCTGATGCTGCCTCCTATGGACCCGTTGGAACTACAATGGCCCTCCTTGAAGCTAGTAGTAAGTTTTTCACAGCTATTCATAAACGAATACATAAATCTCAGAGAGATGAATTTAGAATACTTGCCAAGATAGATTATGATTATCTTCCAGATGAATATCCTTATGATGTTCCGTTTGAAGATCGTAGTATATTCAAGAATGATTTTGATGGCAGAGTAGATATTGTTCCTGTATCAGATCCTAATATACCTAGTAATGCCCATCGTATGATGATGGCTAATATGGCTTTGCAAATGGCACAGCAATCACCACCTGGTATGTTTAATCTGGAAGCTCTGAACAGGACAATACTTCATGCTGCTAACATGCCAAACCTTGAAGAGATTTTACCTCCCAAGATAGAACCGAAGCCTATGGACCCGGTTTCTGATATAATGGCTGCTACAAAGGGAATACCCATAGCAGCCTTTCCTGGACAGAATCATGATGCTCATATACAAACTAAGATGGCTTATCTACAAGATCCTGCCAATGGTGCTAATCCAATTATGGAAAGAATACGTCCTGTTCTGGAAGCTAATATACAAGAACATTCTGTTATGAAGTATCAAGAACAAATGAATGGTATAGCCCAAGGAATATTAGAACAGGCAGGACCAGAGCAAGCACAAAATCCTGCTGTTGTTGAAATGGCTATGGCTCAAGCTGCTCAACAAGTAATGAATGCTAATCAGGCTATGGGTATGGCTCAGTCTCCAGAACAACAGTTAGTAGCTCTTGAACAAGCTAAAGTAGAATTACAGAAACAAAAGTTACAATCTGATACAATGGTTCAGGCTGCTGAAATGGAATTAAAGAACAAGCAATTAGAAATAGATGAGAATGAGCAAATTATAGATATGCTTAAAGACGGTGCTTCAGAAAACTTTAAGAAAGAAAAAGCAGAGTTAGACAGAGATTCTAAAAAAGAAATTAAAGAAATGGAAATTGATGCTCTTGATCGCAGAGAAGCAGAAAGAATTAAAAAAGATATTATTGAACAGAATATGAGAGATGGTAAAGAACTTGATATGAAAGGTTTAGAAGCTCTTGTAAAAATGGCAATTGAACAATCAAAGAAGGAGAGTAAAAATGGAAAAGACAATAAAAATTCCACAGATGAAGAAAGGTAAAGGCTATATTAGTTATAATAAAACAAGCTCTGATAAACCAGTAACTTATGGAGATCCTTTCAAGAGTGATTGTATCGGAGATTGGGAAATGGTAGCTGACCTTAATGAGTGGGGTTATGATGAATTTAAATTTCCAAATCCTATAAAAGGTAAATAAACTTACCTTATGGAAATTTGGGATGAGGTGGTTCAGGAGTTTAATGATGAAATTCAGAAACTCAGAATTACATTAGCCAGTGGGAATGCTGAAGATTATGCACACTATAGACAGCTTGTAGGTTCAATACAAGGTCTGGAATGGGCCAGAGGTAATCTTACTGAAATTATTAAAAAACGAACATATGGAGATAATGAGGAATAAAATGCAACAAGTACAAATGGGTAAAGCAGTTAAAAATAATCTATGGATTACAGATCCAGAAGAAGTAAAAGATCCAGAAGTATTGCCTGAGTTACCGGGATTTCATGTGCTGGTACGTCCAGTATCTGTAAAGAGTCAGACAAAAGGCGGTATTCTTTTACCTGACTCAACAAAAGATGATATATCATATCTTACTACAGTAGGTAAAGTTCTAGCTCTTGGTGATTTAGCCTATCTAGATAAAGATAAATTTCCTGCTGGAGCATGGTGTAATATAGGAGACTATGTATGTTATGGTAAACATGCAGGTACAAAACTTTTGTATAAAGGTGTAAGATTAATTTTACTGTTTGATGATCAAATTAGCATGAGAGTTGAAGATCCAAAAGATCTAGATCCAACATTTAATTTGGGAAATCGTTAATTTTATGGTATAATATAGTTACGTTAAGTCGTTGAACTCGTAGACAACGGAGGTTAAAATGAGTGAAGAAAAAAAAGAAGAATGGAATGAAATAGAAGTTCCGAATGAAGAGCAGAAAGAAGTTGAATTTGAAATAGAAGAGGAAGCTGAACCAGAACCAGAACAAAAGGCAGAAGCTGAATCAGAACCTAAGAAAGACGAAAAGCCACCAGAGTTAGATGGTATAGAAACTAAGGGGGCTGAAAAAAGAATAAGACAACTTATTCGACAAAGAAAAGAACGTGATGAACAGATTGCTGCTCTCATCCAAAAAAATGAGGAATTAGGTACATACCTCAGAACAAAAGATAAGGAAGTCAATCAGGTAAATAAGTTAAGTCTTGATGCTTCTGAGAAACAATTAACTGATAAACTTGATCTTGCCAGAACAGTTTATATGGAAGCTTTTGAAGAAGGAGAAAAAGAAAAACTTTTAAAAGCGCAGGAAATGTTGAATGAGGCACAAGCTGATTTAAAGGCTGTATCTTCTGCTAAACAGAATTATGAAATAGAAGAAAAAGAAAATGCTGAACCAGTACGACCTCAATATCAACCTTCTTCCCAACAACCTACTGACCCTAGAGCCGAAGAATGGGCTGCAAAAAATAGTTGGTTTGGACAGGATAATGTAAAGACTGCTGCTGCTCTAGCAATAGATGCAGAATTAAAGCAAGAAGGATATGATCCATCTGATGAAGATTTTTATCAGGAAATTGATAATAGATTAAGTAAGGCTTTCAATCAAGAAAGTCAGGAACGTGTGCAGGAAACTCCGTCAACACCTGCTCAAGTAGTATCGGGGGCTTCACGTTTGTCTCCATCCAGTTCTAGTAAAGTCAAACTATCTAAAGAGGATGTAAGACTAGCACAGAAATGGAATATACCACTTGAACAATATGCTGCCGAAAAGCTGAAGGTTTCAGATGCTGAAGGCAACTATACAAACATCACTTAAACGTGGAGGAATGAAACATGACAACACGAAATGAAATACGTAGTAATACTAATCGGGAAGCTAAAACAAGAGAAGTCGAAGAAGAATATGTCTTTGAGGAGCCAGATGCCCTCTCAGTACCAGATTCGGTACAAGCAAGATTTGACGCAGAGGATATGTCCTTACGTTGGATTCGCATATCTGTAAAAGGCGTAGATGATATCACTAATGTTGGTAAGAACCAGCAACAGGGATGGGTCTTCGTAACTCCTGATGAAGTTCCCGAAATGGCAATTACATCCTTCGTAAGGGAAGATGGTCGTTACCAAGGTGCAGTCTGTCGTGGAGATGTAG
>VTLG01010432.1_pt1 | contig 57334 bp, 76 predicted proteins | sample 4694571 | NCBI WGS metagenome assembly VTLG01 (sample SAMN12604809, study PRJNA352737) | marine metagenome | biome: ENVO:00000447; feature: ENVO:00000209|ENVO:00000569|ENVO:01000036; material: ENVO:00002151; isolation source: viral sequences binned using virsorter ... | reverse complement strand
CTCCTGTTGTAAAAGCAGAGCCGCCATCAGATGTTCGTATCTGCAAAGGATGACTTCCAACATAAGTAGAATTATCAATTAAATATGTGTGACCCTTATAAAAGGTAAAGTTAGGATTATTGCCAGCAGTAGCACCAGGACCAGAAAAGGTATAGGCAGACCCATTAGCCGCTGTTGTTGTATATTTAGTTGTAGGACCACTGACTTCATCATTAAGTCTTATCCAATTACCACCGTGAGCAAAATACATTCCACCATTTGCATGAACATGAGCAATCGCACCATGATAAGCCGATGCACTAGGCAAATCAGTTAAAGCAGCATAGTAAAAAACAATAATGTTTGAGCCAGAGTTAACATTAATAAGACCGTTTGTGTCGATAATATCAGTTAAAGCTGTACCGTTCCCCAACGCATTATAGATTTCGTTGAAGTTGTCATTTATCTTATCTGCTCCAATACGAAGAGTATCACCCGTTCCATCATTTGCAGCAGAGCCAATTCCTACTGTTTGTTTTGCCATTTAGCCCTCGTCAAAAGTCTTAGTTGTCGAATCTAGTTTGATATTTGATGAGTCAAACGTTGTCGCTGGTGAAGGTAAAACTCCCGACCCTATACCAACAGTTGCATTTTTACCGCCACCTTGGACGCCTCCTACTGTTGCTGTATCTCCAGCAATAGTAATTGTATATGAGTTTTCATCAATAACGGTAATAGCATAACCTGAAGAACGCTCAATATTTACTTTTGTAAAACCATCAAAACTTGTAACTTTTCTAAACCGAACCACATCACCCGTAGTCCTATTGTGTGACGGCTCAGTAACAGTTAAAACTGGTGATCCTGCTGTACCCGTTTTAAAACAGTTAGGTCTTAATAAACGAATAACCGCAGGCTCTGTACGGTCTGGTCTAGCTTCTTTTAATGCTTGAGGGTCGTCCCCTACAACACTTGGTTCTAATTGTGGGTGTTTTGCTTCATATTCTGAAATATGAACAATAGCACCGTTCCATTCTTTTATTCTTTCAGAATAAGGATATGCAACCCCACTACGATCAGAAATAAACTTTGCATGTTTTCCAGAAGTATATGCCATTATGCAATAATCCTAGGAACTAAACGTAAATTAGTGCGATCTCTATCTTCTGTTGCTGCTCTCGCAAATTCTTCGTCATACACCCCTTTTAAAAGATTAACACGATCAGGAGAAACTTTCATGCTTAAATAATAAGCTAATCCAGAAACTAAACATGGATAAAATCTAAATGGAACATCAAAATCATTATTATAATCATCTGCGTCGTCTATTCGTACGAGACGATAATAAATAATTTGATCTGTTGAGTTTTCTGGCGTTGCCCATAAATACAAGACAGGGTTTACTTGACGATCAACGAAAAATTGAGAAGGTCTACCTTGAGTTGTTTTATTAGGTAAATGAAGATAATCTGCTCTTGACATTCTTGTCATTGTTACATCAGTATTATTCCGACGTAAAACCATCTCTAAAATATCAACAGTTTCTATACCTAATGTGTAGTTAGACGTACCTTGTGTTAGCGTCGTAGTTACTTGTTCTAAACTAAATAGGTTAACTCCTCTATTAGCCCATTCTGCTAACATTAAATTTAAAGAACGCCTAGCTGTCCTTAAAGAATAACCTGTACGAACTTCTACACCACAACGCTCATAGGCTTCTTCTATGGCGTCAGAAACGTCAATATTAAAGTTTTTAGAACCTGATACAGCCATTATTCATCCTTCGCATATAAATTGTCGAAGATCTGATTCACGTCCATTGTATAGTCTAAATCTGATTTTGAATAGTGTATATGCTGTGATGGACGAAAATCTGGTGGACCTTCTCCCGTTGCAAACCAAGCAGGATGTGTAACACGCACTCTATTATTTGGTAATGCTACAATATTTCCTGTCCATTTTCCTGCATCTAAAAGCTCTAAAACATGACTTTGTTTATGCTGAGCAGGATCGTCTGCTACCTCGCTTTCAGTATAATCGACTGTAAAATAATATTTTGCAGGAAAAAACTGACCGTCTATTTTAGCAAGCCAAGGACATGGATGCGCACGATCTAGACGATAAACAGCATGTGTGTGAGACATACAATCCCAAGGTTGAGCAAAATGAACAGGCATAGGCTCAGGCCATTTATCAAAAGGTGTATCGCCAACTAACGCTGTAATTGGCATTCTTGCCCACATTGCGCCACCGTGGACATTAGGTTCATCAGTATCATCTACCTCGAAACCTGTAAATAATACTTGAAAACTTAAACAACGACTTGGCATCGTTGTTACTGCAATAGCCATTGCGTGTAAAAACTCACCGTGGTATTTTGCGTGGTTATGCGTGTACTCTCTACGCACCCAGCATTTAAAGTGCGTAATGTTACTTTGAAGATAAGGCAATTTACTTGTTAGCCTTAACTCTTTTTATAGCTGCATTAAGACCGCCAGCTGATCCACCTTTAGAGCGTTTTTTAACACCGCCCATTGCACCACCTTTAGCCATGCCTTTTGGTCTACCACCACCCATCATTCTAGATACAGCTTTATCGTCCATATAGCCGCCAGTAGCCATTGCAGTGACATCAACCATTTTTCCTGGATTTAGTTCTTCGACATTAATCTCAGCCCCACCAGCAGCACCGCCTTTTTTCATTTTTTTAACGCCGCCTCTGTAGCCGCCTTTTGCCATACCCTTTTTCTTCATCATGACTTTTTCCTCTTCTTCCGTCTTAGTGGTTTAACATTACGTGGTTTACCTTTTGTAGGTTGACCTAATTTTACTTTTTGCCTAATTCTACTTCTTTTTTCTTTTGCAGACAACTCGCTTGCTGTTTTTGGTGTTTTTGAAGAAATCCTTTTACTGGGGCGACAATATGGAGTACCCCGTTTTTCACCTTTGCGACGCCCACATTTCTTCCCCGTGCGAACATCCTTCCAGTCTTCTTTAAACCACCTTTTGAGAGCAAGACCAGCTTTTGTTTTTCTAACAGCCATATTCGACCCATTAACTGTATTGAGTTTCTTTTCTTCTATTTGGCATTACAATACCACAACCACGTGCTACATTTTTGTTACTTGACGGTCGTTTTGCTACTTGTCTAGCAGCAATAGTCTTTCCATAACCGCCTGTTGATGCTTTTCTTACTTTAGGCTTTTTCTTTTTACTTTTACCATAATTAGCCGCACCAACTTTTCTACATTTTGCAATGGCACCTGAAGCATAAGCACTAGGAAATACACTATAACGAGCTTTAACTTTATGATAACAAGCGTCTTTAGGCATTTTTATTACTCCTTCTTATAGCTTCTTTTCCTTTTTTAAAAATACTAGCAACTTGCGTTTTTCCCATTACTTTTGCTCGTTGCTCTCCTACGGTTAATATTTGTATTTTTCTAGCAAAAGGTTTATTAATTTTTTTAACTTTAGCTACAGTAGATCTTGCGTCTGCGGGTGTGGCAAATTTTATTGATACTGTATCTTTTGGATTTTCATCTGTGTAGAGTCTTCTACCACTGCCTTTTGGTTTTTTACCCGTACCTACTTTAGGATCTTTTCTTTTTGCCACGTTTCTTTCTCCCAGCACAATGCGCTTTTTCACTAAACCCTTTTGGATTTTTACAATTAACAGAACGCTTTCGTTTTGCACTCCACTTTCGTTTTTGTGGCGGTTTTGTAACCTGTTGTCGCATAGAACTACGACCAATAGCCATTAGAATACTCTACTTATAAACGGCGCAAATATAATTAAAACAGCTAATCCCCAGATTTTTAAATCTAAACGATCAAGCTGTTTTTGTATTTGTTCATACCTCTTATCACACGATTTTTCGTGTTTTTCGAGCTTTTTTAAAACATCAGCTACTTTCATTTTAACACTTCCAACGTCTTCTTGCCGCACAGATACGTTTTTTGGGCGTTTTGCGGCAGTTGATATTATGCATTTTCGCTTGTCCAGCAGATCTTGAACAATACGATTTACGCCGTTTTGCACGGGCTTTCGACGGCTTTTTTTCCGTAACAGCGGTTTTGAGTTTACTTCCTGGATTTGCGCGACGATAAGCCCGAACACCTTTTTCTGTCATTCCCGCCCCACTTTTAGTGGAGCGGAAATTCCCTGACTTAACGGAAGTCTTTATTGGTTTAGACTTACGTTTTTTCTTTGTTGCCATAACTACTACCCAAAGAAAGCAGTAATAGAGTCTATATTCGTCAAAGTAACATGACAGTCTGTCTCAAACACCATACCGTTTTCAGGAATAGTTACTTGCGTATCGTCAGACGTTAAAAATGCCATAGTTAGCAATGTTGTTCCTGAGCCGCCACCGTCTTTAAAAACTGCGGCAGGACTACCCGACCCAGCTGTTTTTACAACAAATGATTTTAGTCGAGTGCGCCCACCAAATAGACTGCCCGTTGATGTTGCTGTTTTAGCAAAAATTGGTCCAGCCATCTGAGTCTCCCATTAAGCAGTTGGTGAATCAGATGAAATACCAAAGAATTTCAGAGCAATAACACCACCAGCACCTGCTGTGCCATCAATAACAACTTCAACTTCGTCAGCTGTTTCTGTAGCCGCAGTGGTTGCACCCCCTGACATACCAAGAACACCGTTACAAGGGAAGAAACCCTTAAAACCAGTTGAATTAATTGCAACAGAAATACCGTCTACAAATCCATCTGTGTCTGCATCTGTACCAATGTCAACAAGATTGACGTTGTTAGCCGCCGCACTTGTTACAGTGATGGCGCAACCCATAGGAATAAAATTAGACGGTATGCCAATGGATGCTTCTTTATGCTCTGTGCCAGACGCTGCAATAGTTATTGACGTGCTGTATGTGGAAAGAGTCATTGTATTTGTTGGGGCGTCTTTACCGCCTACAAGACTCGAAAATCCGTTTTCGGAACGGACTGGACCGTTGAAAGTAGTATTAGCCATGTTTTTCTCCTGTCGTGGCTAGTGTCAACCCCCCGATGGAGTTGTCAGGATAAATTTACTATAAACGAAAAAAGGGCGACTGAAAAGTCGCCCTTTTAAAAGTAGTAATAGAATTATGCTCCTGGAGAACCAAAAACACAACGTGGGTCTGAAAACCCGAAGCTATAACGCTCACGAGCTTTAAACCTCATATTACCAGTATCGAAGTCACCTTCCATCGCTGTACGAATTGGCGCACGTTCAAAATGCTTGAATCCATTAGGCGCATCTGTCTTGATAAAGAACGCATCTGTATCAGTCAAGAAGTGATTAATGGTGTATCCGTTCGGCAACATACCTGTGCTGCGGAGAGCATTGATATCGTTGTCGGCGGTTCCAACACGCATAGTTGAGGCCATTAGACGTTCTGCAATAAACTGAAGTGCAGGTGGAATAATTAGCTTCATTCCACGAAGAGCAATCTTCAATCCACGCTCATCAACGAAACCAGAGATACTAATCATAGCGTCTTCAAGAGAGGTTTCATTCAAATCAGCGGCAGTTGATGGCTCATTAGAGAAAGTGCCTCCACCATCTAGTGGGTGGTCAGTAGCACAAAGCTCTTTACCATCGCCACCAGTAAAGCTAGAGTTAAACGCATTATTCAATACGCTTGCAGCTTTAACTTGCTTCGTATGAGCCATAGAACGAGCCAGTGCCTTAGTATAACGAGATGCCAAACGGTCATACAAGTTATCTTCAATAGCTTCCTCAGTGATTGCGAAAGCCAAAGCAATGGTTTCGTGTGTGTAGCGAGAAGTAAATGACTCTTGCGCGTCATCAAAATTTACCGCTCCACCTTCATTTTTGGTTGGTGCCGCACCGAAGCCAGTTAGCATTACTTCTTCCTCGAACGCACGGTCTGATGACTCTGTTTCGAAGATTTCTGAATGCTCGTTTTCGTAACGACCATATTCCATGCCAAAGAGAGCATTGAGTCCAGGCTCAAGCTCTTTAGCCAGTTGTGCTCTAGAGATTGCCATTATTCAAAGCTCCTTATACGCCTACACCCTGCCGATAGGCGTGTTCGTTAATTAGAACGTACACGTTACCATTAGCAGAGCTAGAATCACTATTATCGGGGTCTTTACTATACCCGATAATCCGAAGTTGTGCAGTAGCAGTTCCTACAGTAGAGGAAATTTCTGCAATCGATCTTCCTGTAACAGTCGAACCGCTACCAGTTGAAGTCGTATCTGCGTTTGCATTTACAGAGTTTGCAGCCATCGTACCATCGCACTGGATTTCGTATACAATATACGGATCATCATATACAAGTGCTTTGATATCAGAGGCAGCAATACTTCCTGGATAGTAATTCGAAAATACAGGTTCTCCAGATGTTGGGTCAGTATAAGAACAACCTTGAAAAACACCTACGATTTTATCGGAAGAACCAGCTGCAACATCGATACCACCAGCGGCAGTAGCGATAACAGGTGAACCCTGAAAAATTGCATTACTATGGTTACTTGCAATATCGTACTCGTTTGTTGTGAAGTTCGCTACACCACCCAAAGTACGGACGGGCTTTAGCCCAAAAGCGGCGTCTTTATTTGCCATTATCCACTCCTTACGGGTTTAACTATGTGGCCTACTTAGTGTTAGGACCACCAAAGGTTACACGAGACTGCCTATCTTTCGAAATAGGCATAGAAGGATGTTGTTCCTTCATGAGATCATTGTCCACCGCTGTCATTTGATCAGAAGTTTGCGACGCAAAATATTCATCACGGCTTTCTACTATCTCTTGTGGCACTTTAGTTAACATCAACCCACCAACACCGATGACTCCTGCATGCTTACCATCTTCAATGGTAGGAGCATCAAAGTCTGGATAATCATCTGCACGAACAGGTTCATATCCTTCTCGGATTCGACCAGAAACGTTTTTGCGATCTTCTTCGCCACGAATTTCTGTTCTTACCCACCTGAATTGATAACCTTCAGGAGGTTGCGGTGCTTCAAGGGATGAAGCTGGTCGCCACGGTTTTCTGCGCTCAGTTTTTGAACGTGTTTCAGAAGCGCGAGGAGTTCTCTTGCTATTTTCAGACATTTAAGCCTCCTTCACGTGTTTCGCATATTCCTCAAGTGGAACACCGAGTTTCTTTGCGATAGCCACTTGACTTTGAGTCAAACGAACTGTCTTGCGCCCAGTTTTAGAGTTTCGGTTGGCAGGAGCAACGGTTTGGGCGGGTTTCCGTTGTCCAGATTTTTCTTCCTCAAATTTATGAGGAAACTCTCTACGCATGCGAGAATCAATCTCAGCATAATAATCTTCAGATTGGGGATTATATCCCTCTTCTTCGATCAGTTTACGATGAATTGAGAACGCTGTAAAGGTCATTCCTTCATCTTTTCCAAACCATTCGTTTTCTGAAGCCCATTTTTGTGCTCTCGGATCGGCAGGTGCAGCCGCCTGTTGAGGCTGTTCTGGCTGTTTTGGGGTTTCAACTTCTGTTTCGGTTTGCGCTTCTTGTCTTTGTTTCCATTGAGCTTCTTCCCTAGAAAGACGATCACTTTCAACACTGAGTTTAGCAACTAACTCTTGTGCATCTGCCATAGCTTCAGAATCGCCTTCTTCATAAGCTAATTTTAATGCACGTTTAGCTTCTGAAAGTTGACTCTTTATGCGGCCACTTGTTTCAGTAACCAGCGCAGAACCTGCTTCAGAATAATTTTTTGTTAGTTTTTCATTTTCTTCTTTTATATTTTTAGCGTATTCCAATGCCGCTTGTTCGCGACGTTCCGCTTCACGCATCTTATACGTCAAACGATCGATGCGTTTTTTAACGCCTTCAGAATATTCTTCATGTTCTGAGTCAGACGAAGGTTGTTCTGTTTCAGCTTCTTGAGCAACAACTTCTTCTTGTTTTTCTTCAGCTTCAGCTTCTTCTACTTCGATTTCTACGTTTTCTTCAATTTTTTCTTTTTCTTCTGCCATCTTTTACTCCTAAACAGCTAAAATATCACGAGGGTCATCTATAACAGCCAGAATCTCATCATCATTTAGAAGACGAGGCTCTGCACCATCAATTTTAAATCGTGACCCAGCGTAACGACCAAACATTACCCAATCGCCTTTTTTACACCATGCACCATCAGGAAACTTATTTGTGTCTGCATATGCATCTGGTCCAAGAGAAACAACATAGCCTATATTTGTAGCGAGTTGTTCTCTCGTACGAGTTTCATCAGATAGTATAACACCACCTTTTGTAGACTCAGGAAGAGTATAGGGAAGTATGAGGATACGCCAGCCTGTGGGTTTAGGAAGTCTTTCTAAAGCAGGTCGTGTTTCATCGACTTTATCAGAAAGTGCAAAAGTAGCAGGATTTAATAAATCTTTTTTCTTTTGCGTTTGCGCTTCGTTAGCGGCTTGGCGTTCCTTTATTACATGGTCAGGAACGTATAACCTTTTAGTCATCGTCGGCAGTCTCCATTCTTTTTCGGGTTTCTTTTATTATGGACTCAAGGTCGCTAAATGCAGAAACCTGACCCATAAGATGGTGATATTGCTCCATATTAGCAATACCGTTAGACATAAGCGTATCGCTTATTTCTATTCGTCTTTTTTCAATCTTATCTAACAGATAAGTGTACAAATCCATTAAAACGTGCCTTTAAAACTTGTGCCTTTAATAGCAATACCTCCACCTTTGCTTCTTTTAGCAGCTAAAACTTCATCACCGCCAAAATTACCGCCACCGTATGCACCACCGCCAGCTTTTCTTACTTTATTAGTTTTCTTTGTAGCACCCGCAATCTTATCTGCATAGGTGATTTTATCTTTTGGCTCTGCTAAAGCAGCAAATTTCTTTTGTTTATCAGTCATTCCAGAACCGCCAGTTGAACGTTTTTTCACACCTTTTTTCATTCCTGCGTCCTTTCTTCCTAAAGCCTCATCTAAATCAAATTTTAAAATTTCAATCTGATCAGGATCATCTGTGTTTCTTAACATTTCCATAAGTTCTTTTACACGTTTGTTAGCCATTTTTACCTCTTTGTAGCGAGTGTTACATTTGCACGAAGTGCAGCGATATCCTCGTCAGAGGAAATTTCTGCTTTTTTAAGTTCACCATCTTGCTGAAGTTTAGCCGCTTCAAGTTGATTACGAGCTTGATCAGCCATCGCTTTACGCTGAACTTCTTGTTGTTGTATTTGAAGTTCTTGTTGTTTAAGTTGTACGATTGGGTCAAATTGACCTGTTCCTGCAGCTTGTTGTGCCATTTGACTAATTTGCTGTGTTGCTTGGGCGGTCGCCTGAGCAAGCATAGCCTCCTGTTGTGGGTCCATAATTTGACCTTCCGCTGGTAAAGGCATACCAAGTATTTGTTCTACTTGTTGCCTGTACTGAAGCGCAAGATGTTCTTGCATGTGCGCCATAAGAACTTGCTGAGCGATACCATTCTTTTGAATATTTGGATCTTGCAAAAACGCACTATGCGTTGCAATATGAGCATTATGATTTTGAGACTCAAACGCTTTAACTGGTTTACCTGTAAGAGCGTCCATATTTTCAGAGACAGGGTCTTTAGGAACAAGCTCGTCTTTAGGTGGGAGAATTTTGTCGATATTTTGGATGCCAAGCGCAAGGTACATTCTCCTATATGCTTCGTGTAGATCATGTAATTGTGGCGCAGATTGCGCTAATTGTAGCTGTGTTTGAGCTAAAGTCACACGTTGACTCATACTAAACATAGCTGGATCGCTTACAGGTACAATATCGATACGTTCATCGAAATCGTCTGTTTTTACATTTGCGTCATAACCTTCTATCTGGTACGGATATTCAGCAGGTAGATAATTTTTAACAACTTCTGCTAAAATTCTTAATTCTTGACGTTGTGCAAAATGTAATCTTTTATGTATTGCACTAAGAACTTTTGTTCCCTGCTCAAGAAGGGCAACAGTTGTACCAACAGGATTAGCTTGACTACCTTCGCCGATATTTAGATCGGTGACGGACGCAAAACGTCGGCCACTATCAATAAGTACCCCAAGCATCTGGAGAAGGGTGCTTGACGGCTCTTTATACGGTAAAGGCATAATTGCTTCACGAATAGAACTTCCTGGAGCATCAACGTCACGAAATTCTCCTGGCTGAAGAGGTAAGTCTTCATCACGAACACGAAGCCCTCTTGCTTTAAATCCAGCTGGTAAATTAGCTAATGTACCTGCATCAATAAGTTGACGTAAAATAGACGTAGCTGATTTAGTTAAACCGCCAATCATATGAATCAACCCAAACCCATAAAACCCAAGTCCTGGAAGAAACTTATAGTGTGTAAAATATCTTATCTTAGTCTTGGTAGGGTCGTCTTGTCTATAATTACGACGTATAGACAAAATATCCATAGTATCTTCGTGTATCGTAACGATATACGGAACAGCTATGCCTGTCTCTTCGCCCTCTTCATCTTGGTCTTCATATCCAGGAATATCAAGATCAACATGCATTTCTAACAATGTTACCATGTCGTTAGACTGGATATTGCGTCGAAAACCTGTTAATTCTTGTACTTTATCCTCTGAAGTATCCGTATCGTCGACTTCGTCAGCTAAAACTAAAGTATCACGATAAAACCCAGAAACTTGAAGTTTTCTTACGTCATTAGCGTTCATAGTAACAACGTGCGTAAAACGAGACGTTGCTTCTAAGCTAGATTCAGTATAAGCAACAACTAAATCGTCAGGATTTACAAATTTACTTACTGGTCTTTTTAATGCAGGGTCATAATACGTTTTCTTAAACGTTGACCCCGATAGAGGTAAATAAAATAACATTTGATCCAGTTCTGGGTCAAATTCTTCCATGACATCCAAAACTAAAAAATTCATATAATTACGAACACGTTCTGATTGTTCTAAAACTTCTTTAGTTTCTGAACCTACAATACGAGTTTGTACTGGTCCTCCTGGTGGAAGCAATTCTTTATATGCACCTGCTTGAAACTGTGTTGCACTTTCTGCTAATAGCGGGTGATAAACACCAGAAGCCCCTCTAAATGGTTCTTCGCGGTCATCTGTCTTAATACCAAGTAAATCTAGACCATCTGTATAGCCTTCTAGCCATTCTTGTCTAGATTCTACGTCATCTTTATAAGATTCAACTAATTCAGAAGCTAGGTCTTGAAGATCAGCCTCATCCATCTCCTCTGCTAGGTTAGCGTAAAAATCACCACCTAATTCGTTTTCATCCTCTACATAACCGACGATTGCGCTACCGTCTTCTAACATAACGGTATCGTCACTTTCAAACAAAGGTAGTTGGTCTTCGGAAGTTGTTTCTACTTCAACTTCTGTTTCAACAGGGGCTTCGCTTATTATTTGCGCAATCGATTTTTCAACAGCCATCGTAAACTACCTCAATAATACATAAATTTTTTGAGTTTATATTCCAGTTCCTCGTCTTCATAATCCGTAGGTTGCCGAATAAACCCACCTTGTCTAAACCTGAGGAGTGCTTGAGTGGTCGAATCCACCAGATCATCATGATCTCCATTGGGGAATTCACATAATTCCTCTACTAACTCCTCTGCAAACCTAGTTTCTGGAACCCAAACAAGTCCTGATTCAAACATAGGGGCAGTAGCATTTGTCCTAGCAATCTTATCATTGCCTCTATTAGGCGAATAATTTTGTACAGGTATACCCATCGCCCGTAATTCTTGAGTTAAAGGCAAACCTGATGCCTTTGCTTCGATAATAACTGAATCAGGATCCCAATGTATATAATTTTCGTGCGCAACACGTTTTAATTCAGGAAAATCGAACCGATCTTTGATAGAATCAAGCAAAATTATATTATATTGACCGTCATCTTCGTTTAAAAAGACGCCCCAAGTCGTAATTGCGCTAAAATCGGCTTTTTCTGACTTTAAAAACGCTGTATCATAGCTTTGTATGATATATTCAGCTACTGGGGGGCTAGTTTTTTCCCATTTTCTTATCCATTCACGCTGAATTATCGCTCCTTCACCGCCTGTTGGCTCTTGCATCCACTGTGCAGACCATTTTTGATGCGGTAATGACGCACGAATACCCTCTAATTCCTCTATTTTCCAAAATTCAGGCCAACAGGGGTTGCCAGAAGGCATAATAGCAGGAAATTCTATGACCTCCCATTGATCTGCTTTAGGATCAAGGGCTTGTGCTTTTAATAATTGACCCGTCAAGTCCTTTTTAGACCATCGAGTCATGACTAAAATGATTGTTCCTCCTGGTTGGAGACGCTGTCTTGGACCTGACGTGTACCATTCGTAGGCTGATTCCATTGCGGTTTCGGACATTGCGTCTTGTTCCGAGTGCGGATCGTCAATAATAAGTACATCAGCACCACGACCAGTAATAGCCCCTCCGACACCAGCCGCAAAATATTCTCCACCCTTGGATGTTTCCCACCGTCCAGCGGCCTTGGAATCTGCTCGCAATGCCACATTTTCAAATATCCTTTTATATTCTTCTGTATCTACGAGATCACGAATTTTTCTACCAAAACGCACAGCAAGTTCGCCTGTGTGTGTCGCTTGAATTATTTTTAAGTCAGGTTTAAGACCCAAGAGCCAAGATGGAAGCATATACGACGACATCTCTGATTTCGAATGTCGTGGACCCATATTAATAATTACACGTTTTAATTCACCCCTAGCAATACGATTAAACGTTTGTGACATTTTGCGATGATGCGCACCTTCAATAAACGACGGCCACATTGTTCTAACAAAAGTTAGAAAATCATCACGAGCTAATTTACGAGTTTCACGCTGTTGTAATTCTTCAGCAAGAATAAAAGCGAGTTCTTGTTTTTCTCTAGGGAGGTGTGAAAGGTCTAAGTTATCTAACATTTTTAGACCTAACTATCTTAGAACATTTCACTTACATCTCCTACACGAAAAGTTTTATCAGGATCTGTATTTTTCATTGGCGCACCCATATATACTGGGCGGTTTGCACCTAGCTCTATTTGCATTTCTGTATCGACTAAATATCCTGAAGATAAATCTAAGTCAGAAAGCTCCATATCTTTAGATTTAAGAATGGTATTAATTTCAGTATCTATTTTTTCTATAGCTTTCCGTAAAGTCATTCCAGGGTTTTGCTGTATAAAATCTTCAATTAATTCAAAAGTAATTGGAGATTGAATATCCATTGCATACCCTTCACGTACAACCTCTTCAACAAGTTCTCTTTTATCGTCTTGCACCCTCGGAAGAAAATCGTCTAAAGGTTTATCTAACAGTTCTTCTTTGTTTCTAAGAGACGGTCCAGGAAATCTTGGCATACCTGCTAGTTCTTCTAATTCTGTTTTTATTGAATCTAAGTGATATAACCCTTGTAAATCTGGTTTTGGAGAATCAAGTCTAAGATAAAAAACATCTTTAAGTTGATTTTGTACAAAAGGTAATCCGTCTAATAATTTAGACCCTGTTACATTCGGTACGGCTTTTGCTATTTTAGATGCTGTACCTATTGGTAAATCAGCAATACCTTTAGCAACTACTGAACCAGCAACAGGTAATGCTGCTAATCCTTTTACAACAGTTCGCCGTCCTTTATCAGGTTCGTCTGGTTTAACAGCTTTCGGTAAAACTTTTCTTCCAGTTTTAATTGCAAGACCTAAAGGTCCAAGACCTTCGAGCGCACTTACTGCTACAGTACCTGCTCCTATACCTTTTCCTAAAAGGTCGTCGGAACGCTGATACATTCTCGCTCCTTCTTGACCACCAAATAATGCACCAGCAGGTGTAAAATCAGCTACTCCTAACGCTTCTAACATAGATGATGCATTTTCATCACCCATTATTCCTCGTGCGATATCGTACGATTTATAATTATTAACACCAAGTTTATCACGTAAGAAATTAGCAAGAACCGTAGTCGAACGTTCACGAAAAGTTGGTTCATATGGTTTTAGTTGAGCTTCCATTATGGTACTGTCGCATCAATCGATTGAGCATCTGCACTGTCTTGTTTAGCCCTAGCCGCCATAGTCTGGCGAAACATTGATTCTATTTGGGCAAATTCTTCTTCTGGCATATTATATAATAAGTTTGGACTTATTCCCATAGCTTGAGCTATTTCTTCTTGGGGGTCCGTTCCTGTTTTATTCGCACCTAAAACAAGATCTAAGGGCAAAGCTGCAATACCCGCACCCTTTAGTAAATAAGGCAGTGCTTCTTTTGATAAACGACCAATACCTACACTAGCGGCTACAGGAATATTACCACGTTTAAATGTTTCTGAAACATCGATCTTGCCACGTTGGTCGAATATACCTTCGTCCATAGACGTCATCGCAAGTTGCATAAGCCGTTCTTTTGACATACGGCCTTCTTTTAAATCTTTAAATTCTTTAACAAAGAAATCGTCAACTTCGTTTGCATACTCCGCAAATAATGAAGATGCTTTATCTGAAGGTACACCTTTAGCAAGGTTTAAATCTAAAGCAACTTTACCATGATACATATGTGCTTTATGTGCGTTTCTTAATAAATCTTCCGCTGTTGTTTCAAACGACCTTGTAATTTTACCACCAAGAGCAAAATCTTCAGGATATTTTCTTGCTTTTTTAGGATTAGGAGTATTAAATTTACCAACTAATTCGTCAGGAACTAACGTTTCAGTAGTTTTTCTTAACGCTTCTCCACGGTACATTTTTATAGGATCTGTAGGGCTTGCTTTCGGACCATCGTCAAATAGACGAGCGAAATCACCGCCAGAGCGCATTAACTTTAATATACCAGATGTGTCAATATTACGAGGACGGACTTCTGACATTAGCCGAACTTTCCAGCACCTCGATTAGGATCGAATTTAAACATTTGTAACATTTTATCAAAAACGTTACCGTCGCCGCTGGAAGACCTAGAGGGTCTACTTGAACCTTTAGTGCCAAACTGATAGTATCTTGCACCACCTTTATCGCTACCAAAGAAGCCTCCACCTTGACTTTTTAAATTACCTTGTTTCATAAAATTACCAAGCATTGATGTATCAGCTATTTGGAATGCGTCACTAGCTGGTTGTTGAGCTTGGTTTTGCGATAATAAACTACCTAACCCTAAATCTTGAACAGGCATAGTATATGTACCGCCTATACTTTTTTCTTCGCCAAACGGGTCTATTGAAAACTTTAATTGTCCTGGACCAAGGTCAACAGGTCTTGGTCCTTTTTGAAAAGTTTCGAGAATATCGTTTATAGTATTAGCCGCACCCCTACTTAAAAATTCAGAAGTCGATGCGTCTGCAACTTGTTGCGTTGGTATATTAGCTAAACCCGCAACCGATGGAGGATTAACACCGTCACGTGCGCCACCCATTAAAGCATCCATAATTCCTTGATCACGTTGTAACGGTCTTTGATTAATTTCTATTTGAGAAGGAACTGCCGAAGTTGGATCTTGAATCGTTTTCGGTCCTCTTTGTAAATTAACTTCTGGACGACTTTGGAACCTTGATGGTGTTGGTTGGTCTAAATCAAACGGCTGACCTGATGTAAACCTATCTTGAGCGGTATTGCGAATCGTATCACGAATAAGTTCATCTGCTTTATTTTTATCTGATGCAGGTGCTCGTTCAACTTTTGTTTCTTGAGGTCGATTAAATAAATTTGATGCTGTTTGCATAACTTGATCTAAAAGACGACCACTTCCACCACCTGTTGTTAATTGTTCAACAGCTGGACCAAGAATACCTGATAAAAGTGAACTACCTCTTTCAGTCGCCTGTTGACCATCAATCGTCGGCGGTTGACCTTCTAGACCTTTTACCCGTGTTCCTACATCCGCTAACGCAGAACCTACAATAGGAATATTAGCCCCTAACGCTAAAGATGCAGCTGTATCAGCTAAACCCATTGGCGCACGAAATGATTCTACGGTTGTTTCTTGTCCTGTTCTTGGATCAATAACCTTTTGACCTGTACGCACACCTGAACGTAAAATACCCGACGCCATATCGCCAGAAGCAAAATTAGGATTATATGCTGGTTGACTAGGATCGTTAAATGGGTTTCGATATTTCGAATACTGATTAGCCGCAATCTTATTTATTTGATCTTGCGATAATAAGTTTGTATACGAAATTTTCGATGGGTCGATTCCAAAAACTCGACTAAAGAAACCTTGATTACCATAAGGGTTTGTTGCAGTAATACCTTGAGCTTTATTATAAGCCGTTTGGCTCATCGGTTGATTATTATCACCCTCGTCGCTACTGCCAACTTGATTGTTGCTTGAAGGCTCAACACTATAAGATCTACCACTTGACCCCAAAGAAGAGGCGGGGGAACCTGTATCAGGACGATCACCAAAACCGCCGCTTCTATCACCTGGAGTGTTCATCATCTCAACTTTGTTTTAGATAAATATAAACTCAGCATAAACATATATCATTTTTACGCAAAACAAAATCCCCTGTAGAAGGTTCCTTGACCTTCTTACTATTTTATGGGAGTGGGGTAGAAGGTTCCTGATTCAAGAATTTTGGGCATATCTCGTAACAGCGTTATGCCTTGTGACTTTCTATATGTGTGGGCGCGGTTTTATGGGTGTGGGGTATAAAAAACCCCTAGCCGTAACGCTAACGGCTAGGGACTCAAATTTGCGTTAGCTAGGGGCGTTAGCCCCTAGCCGCTAGGCCGTTAGCCTACTTTTATTAAGTTAGCCGCTATAAGCTTTTTACGGTAAAAAGTAACGATACGGGTAGCACCCTGTACGGTACTTAATACCTCGCCCGTATCTAACTCTTTAATTAAGTCCGCCTGTGTGGCCGTACCGCCTAGCTGGTCTAGTACGTATAAAATAGCCTGCGCCTGCGCGGGTAGCGGCTTATCTAACGCCGCTAAGTTAGCTTTTACGTCCTTAGTTAAGGACACCTTTAAATTACCGCGCCCGTTAGCGGTAGGGGCGGGGATACCGCACCGCGCGACAGACGCTTTATTAACGGTAGGGGTTACGGTAGCGTTAGTAGTAGGCTTAGAAATTTTAGTCATAGCTTAGTCCTTTCTGTGTTAGCTATTTAACTTATACCCTAATTATATAGCACTTTTTTACTATAGTAAAGTAAAAAATAACATAAAACGTAAATTAATTTACACGCCTAAAACACGCACACGACCGCGAGTCAGTCAATCAAAGAACGAAGACAGTCAATATCAATCGAGCGAATACTGACGCATGCGCACGGCAAACATATGATGATGAAGAGGGGAGAGATGATGAGAGAGGGCGACCGAAGCCGCCCCCAAAAGTTATTTAATTAGCCAGACAGTGGTGCCACATTTGCAGTAGGAATAATTTCCCAATAGTCAGACACGTCTTGGGGAGACATAAGACCCATGGTAGAACCGAACGTAGACCCTTCGGCATACGACTCAGCAGTTGGACACAACGGCAACTGATCATCGACAGCCAAATCAGGGTCATACATAACACGCTCAAAAGAACCATCGTGATACCAAGCAGCACTTACAGAGGTCTTAGCAAAGACCCCACCTTTAGTTTTAGAGAGAAACTCTAAGACTTCAACCGCAAAGCTAAAAGTCTTTGCATAAGTTTCTAGTGCTTCTGCCTTCTGTTGTTCGGGGGTCTTTGGTTTTGGCATATTCATAACTATCTTCCTTTCTATAATTAGTTACTATTATAGTATAGTATACAACGCTTACGAAAGCTACAGCAAAATAGTCAGAGTTGTCAGCCCGAGTCAATCAAACAAAGAGTCAATCAATCAAAAGACCTTGGTCAAAAATCTTTGATTTTTGATTGCGCTGCGGTTGTTGTTTTTCAAATGATGATGAAGGGTAGTACATAGTCAGTCAGTCAGGCAAACGACGGGGATGAAGAAAGGGCGGTCAAATGATGACCGCCCTCGCTGACTTATGCGTATGCGATGTAACCTTCTTCCAACAAATCCTTGCGGTAGAATGTATAAATGCGCTTTGGTGTCTGAACAGTCTTGAGACCATTTTCAAGCATGGCACCAATCAGCTCAGCCTGAGTGACGGGCTTCTTATCAGCACCGAGAGCCTTGAGCGTATTCAAGACAACAACGGCCTGATTAGGCAAACGGCGATTTTCTTTAGACAAAGCAACAAGCTTGATCTTACGACCGTCAAAACCTTTAGGAGCTGGAGCAGGGATGCCAGAGTTACCAGCGGGGTCAACAACTTTCAAAGTAGCAGAAGCTGTCTTAACAGTGGCTTTTTTTGAAGTAGCCTTCTTCTTAGAAACTGCAGTCATAATAATGTCCTTTCTTGACTGTGAGCAGCTGGCTAGGCGACCGCCTTAACCATGATTATAATATAGTATAGTAAGAGGAAGAAGTAAAGTACAAAATAAACAAAATTATGAATGGTTGGAACTGCAGTCAATCAATCAGTCAGTCGGTCAGTCAAACAAACATCATGCAAAAACTGAGGCCAATCAATCGGCGCATGGTATGAGAATGCAGTAGATGATGAAACCCCATGGTCCAATAACCTCAGAGCATCACTTCCACGATGAAGCGTCAAAACATTGTGTTTTGAATGGGCGACTAGTATCCATGACCTACCCCCAACTGATGCGCGACGCATGTGCCATGAACATTGAAACGGAGTCAGTGAAACAGTATCAGTAGATGTACATTTAAGTTCAAGCCAAAACTCTGTACCATGATAACAGGCATTGACATCAGGAACTCCCTGCTGTAATGCTCCCGTCTCGATCCTCTGCCAATGAACCTTGGTCAAGTTGGTCTTCAATGCTTGATAAAGTTTCTTCTCCGTTTGATACATGGTTCACTACTTTCATATTGCCACCGTCCAACAAATCCTGTAACTTTGATCTTAGCTCTTCATCAGACATCGTTTCGACTTTGTTGACGGTCACTTCCTTCTTCTCAATATACAACCCTGCCGCTTTACCTCTCGAGATCTCTGCACTAATAGCCGAGGATATTTGCCCTGAATCAACAGCTTCATCACGCAGACGGGAAAGTTCAGTAAGATGCGACTCCATAGAAACATTCTGTCGCTCGATCTCTTTTTTCAACAGGTCGATGATATGATTAGCGATGAGAGGATTTCTGCGAAGTAGAGCAGAGCCTTGCGCTTTCGCACCAAATTTGTGTTTTGTGAAACCAGATTTGCGAGCGGCCTCAGCCCCAGACATACCCTGTACATACAGCGAACAGAACTTTTTATGACGTGGCGAGAGAGGACGGTGTTTCTTACCATCAGGAGTCACCCAGTAGTTACCGCACTCTGATGGTGCGACGGGCGTATACTCAAGGGATTCCAATGTAGTTACTTCAGTAGCCAACAAGCTGTCTCCATGTACTTAACAAAGTAAACATACCAGCAAATCTTACCCACCGCAACAATGTATATTTCCAGTAAACAATGTATTTAGTGAAGCAAAAGTGACCCACGACGGCTTATCGTTATCTTGTTATCATAACCTGTAAACACGATATCATATCAACAAACCAAGGTTAAAGAACCACTTACAAAGATATTATGATATTATGACATTATGATGGAGGTTTACGTGAGTGAGTCACTCAAACCTGTAGGAATAGCATTGGGGGCAAAAGCCCCCAACACGTCAACTACTTTTGTTGGAATACAGAGTCACCGATCCACGACCACTCGCTATCGTCGTAGTGATACCAAGACATAGTCGTCAAGTTAAGAGCGAGGTGAACATCAGGTAGGTTTTCACATAAGCCTGTAATCAACTTGATCTGTGGAACGATGTCCTCAAGGCTCTTGAAGACACCGCTCTGATATGTGCGAAGCTGATCTTTTTCAGTATAATAAGCCCACATTATGCCACCTCATAATCGATGCTTAAAGATGAGAACAGAGTAATAGGCAGTTTAACCTTTACCCACTCACCGTCAGTTACATAAAGATCATCGTTAGTTACAGAAACTTCACCATCAGAAAAACGCCATAGCTCAAATTTCTTAGCATCAAGGGCATAATAATTATAATCAACCTCACCATCGCAAAGCTCTTGATGATCAGAAATTGTTGAAGCGATAGCTTCCTTACAAGGAAACACTCCACCACGGAGATCTAGTGACTCATAATCATCTCGTGAAGATTGTGTGTAAAATAAAAACATGACCTAATCCTTTCTTTGCTGGTCGGTGACGGAACGCTACCCGCCTACCCTTATAATATAGTATACAACGTAAGAGAATACTATCTCAAAATACTCTATTTTACGAATCAGTCTAACAAGAGAACTACCCGCCAACAGCCCCCTGATAGACAGTAGGATCAGGGGGCTGAGGCAGAAAGGAGAGCAGTTTTAGATGTTACTCAGCATCAGAAGTGTCGAGAGACAGGGTCTAGCCAACCAATCTGGCCCAACGCACTGTCTCTCTATCGCTAGTCTTATCCTTCTTCAGGCTAGTGGTCTAGCGAATTATGCAGCCTCGGCATACTCAATAGCTTTTGAAAGAGCCTTGGCTTTACGGTTAGCCCCAGCACCGAACCATGCGCTATGAAGGGCGTTACCCTCAGCCGCACCACGACGCTGGTGGTCTTCTACGAAGGTCACACCATTAAGCGCACCCCACCAAGTACCCTTGGCTGATTTAAGTGTCGCTCCTGGAGAAAGGTCGACCGCACCCATAACCATCTCAGCGGTACGAGAGAACTTTTCCTGAAGGACGAAGTCCTCATCAGCTGAAGCCTTTGCTTTATCAATTAGAAGCTGGGGCTGGTACAACTCGGCGATATAATTCATAACGGTCTCGCCAGAGAACTGCTTTGATGAAAGGAACTCGGCTTGCTCTTGGAACTCCTTACGGCGAACCTCAGACAGACCCAATGCCTCCTCTGCCGCACGACGAACGTCCATATCGAACTCACGGATATGAGGCATACGGAACGCTGCACCGCCATCGGCAAGAGCCATGGTTAGAGTATTATTACACACGACCCTGATAGGCGTGAACTTTATGACCATAGCCTTACCTGCAACATGTGGCTGATTAATAAGCAAGTAACCTTTGACCTCGTCACCACCTGCAAGTTTGAAGTCTGACGATATCTTAGCCAAGCCCCAAATCTCTGAGCCGTTACGAAGCGATCCAGCTGTCTCCATCTTCATGTGTCCAGCCTCAGTAAACTTCTTAAAGAAGTCGAAGATCTGCTCGTTTTGGATAGGAACGTAATCGTCACCGCAATGTGATAAGATGAGGTTATCGCTATCACGAGTTAGGAAATGATGACCGTCGACGTTCATTACGGCGACACTCTCGTGCCACTCGGCCTCGGTCAGTGTATAAGCAGGACGCTTAGAAACAGTCCAGTCGAGCGATGCGGCTTGCATCATCTCAACAGGTGTCAAATTATCTTGAACCTCGACACCTAAACCGTGCCACGGAACGTCGCCAGCCCAAGCCATAGTCTCAATATTATGTGCCATATCTTTCTCCTTTTCTAAGTAATGACAACTATTTACTTCTTACTTTTATAATATAGTATACAATATAAATGATTACTATAACAAAATACTGAGGCGATATCTCCATCTATTACTCTAACCCATACATAAGATTATTAAGATCAGCTGGCTTTGAACGATCTAAGATTAAACGATCGTCACGGAAGTCATAATAGCCATGAATAATAGGCATCTTGCCTCGACGTGCTTTTAAAACAACGATCTCTTTTATCTCGGACTCATCGTGATGGTCGAACATCTTACGATCGAAACAACGACGTAAGTATCGTCCAATATCACCGATGCGAGGATAGATAGGGGTCAACCACTGACCGTGTTTACCATGCATATAAATTTGTGCTGAATATCTCATTTGCTGTCCTTTCTGTGCAAATATATTTCTTACTTTATTATTATAGTAAACAATAAAGATGAATACTATACCAAAATACTGATGGGAATAAACCGTGCTTGGGTTTCGATCTCTATATTCCAAAAATAATTTGCGTAAATAGCTAGACCGAGCAACGTAAGAATAAAACCAAGCAATACCAAACCTAACGCTGTTGATAGTTTGATACGTCTAGGACGTGGGGAGATACTATCAAGATGAAGACGGATTAAACGACTGCGCATTGTCTTTTCTCCTATCAGTTAGTTTATCGACAACTTCTTCAAGGTTATCTAATAGTTTATCAACAACCTCTTCTTTAATAGTGTGAAAACTATCATCATTAGTCTGCCCGTTAATAAAAAACTCAATATGTTTTAATCGGGTAGGAAGCACGACAAACTGGTTACAATTATCACAACATCTACCATCCTTTACAGGCAACGCATTATGGCCTTGAGTCCAATACGGTTTACCCGTCGAAGGATGGATGTGCGTCTCGATCTTCCCGTGACATATACAACACTCCATTTTCGATAGCCTCCCTTTTCTTGAGGTTACAATAAATCGCCTTACTAAAGATATAAGGAAGAAGGTCACTACGTTTGAACATCTCTGTAACAAAACTATCAATCTCCTCATATGTCATAGAATGAACAGCTTTAGCAAGATCAGCTGGACAGGTACTCATACTACACTCCAATTAATTGGTTCTGGGTCGGTCTCTTCACCACCCCAATCTTTTTGGCCTTCTTCCTCATTATATCCTCTATGATACTCGTCGATCTCTTCTTGAGTCATAGTATGAATATCAAACCTATCAGAAGAGTAAGTATCTCCTGCATAAAAATGAGGGTTAGCTGGCCGACCGTAATAACGATCGGCCGAGCCACGATCATATGGCGATCCATGCCTACGATCAGACTGTCTCATATTATTCCTCCAACCTCGCTTGAATATCTTTTATCCGAGTCGCACCAACTGGGGTTAACTGATAATAATATGGCTGAGTATTACCGAGCCGTTTAATATCACCACGTTTAGCAAGAGCATACAAATCACCTGAAGCATCCCTACCTTTACCAAGGATATCTTCAAAATCTTTACTACACAATGTTAAACCTGAAGCAAATTTAAGAAGGCATCTATTTAACTGTGTCTCAGGGTTAGTCGTTATAGCTTTCATACTCTTCTTACCAACACGCTTTTTACGACGTTTAACCACCTCACTGATGATAGGAACTTCTGCAGGTTTAGGAGACCCAGCATTAGAATTACGAACTAACCATTTTATTTGCATGGCAACAGTACGGCATTCTTGATCAGCGGCTTTTAATAAAATATTATAAGTAGCAATGTCAACAGCTACAGATTTATGGCTCTCTGTGTTTGTCATATTTACCTCTATCCCAAATTACAACTATATTATAGTATATACTACAATAGTAAGGAATTTAACTACAAAACTATGAAACTTATGTTGAGTCATTAAAATAAAAAATGGACGACTCGTTGAGCCGTCCATAGTTTTAAGGGAGGATCTATGAAAATATCAGCCTAATATTTCCACTGCCTCTAGTCTAACACACATCTCCTCTGTAAAGCAATGATTAATACGAGACCATCCCTCACGAGTGCCAGTAATATGCCAATGCTTATTATCTTCATAACGATCGGTAGCAGGGTTTAAGTCATGAATAACAATAGCCTGTTTATCTTCCCAAAGCATCCCCCACGCACAAGTTATGTTTGCATGTTCTTTAGATGCACGTAAAGGACGAAGGACAGAAAACTGCATAGCACGGCTAGGATCAGCATGATGAATATGCCACTTATTACCAGCTTGATCATATTCTACGACAGGATCAGGTAATACCGCATCCTCACCGATCGGTGGTGGTCCAAAGAAGTTTTCGAGATTAGGATAATCAGCGTGACCAAAACCTAATAAGTTACACTGACTAATGACACCAAATATTTGTTGGGCGTCCATAAGATCATAATTAAAGACTAATTCTTTGAGTTTACCCATAATTTTTTCCTTCCTTTCTGGGTCAAGCCATTGGCGGCGAGCGAGGCGTAACTCATACGCCTCGTCATCTTCGTACTCATGCATAAAGTTTATCCGCTTCAGTATCGAAATGTTTACTCTCGCACATAAAAACTATGGCCTGTTTATGGCACTGTGCAGTACGATACCAACCCATAGCCATATTATGCCAAGTGTTAATATTGTTAAAATGCCAATAATAATGGTCATCGGTTAGCTGTTGATATACACGACGCTCACGGGCTTTTTTCATATTATCACGCATGAACTCTAAACACTTTTGATAGCCTCGTATACAAGCCTCGTACTGACGTAAACGATAATCTAACTCATATGATACTAAATAAGAATCTTTCATTTTTTCTCCTTTCTATGAAATTAATGAGCAGTGGGTACTTCTTCTAAAAACCCCTGTGTTATAAGAAACTCTCTATAGAAATCAAGAGTCTCCTCCTGATCCTCGAATATAGGCTCGTACTTATTACCTATAATTACAGCCGCAAGAAGATCAGCTTCTGACCGATCCTCATCTCGTAAGGCTCGCCATAACGCTATAGCAACCTGCGGAGACATTTTAATATCGTCGTCTGCTCCTGACATAGTCTGCTCCTAATATTTAAGTAATAATTTATTATAAGTAGCAAAGCGTAATCAATAAACCGCAAAAAGCTGAAACTACTCTTGGTTAACTATCCAAGATTCAATCTCTTCATCTGTCATCTTATCGAAATCTGGTTCGTTGATTATTTCTTTAGGTTTTGGTTTTAAACTTTTTTTACGAGTCAACTTAGGGACAGGTGTTTCAGATCTTTTACCTCTACGAGCAGACCAAGGTGTTTCTCCAACAGCTATAATTTTTTCTTCTGTATAGATTTTTGTATCACACAGTCGACACCGTCTTCGTCTTCTTACGACACCTTTATGAGTGCGACTGTCAACTACATATGTAACGTCTAAACTAGACTTACATCTTTTGCACAGCGTAGTTTGCTTCTTGTCCTCTTGTCCATCCTCTTGTGCTTTCTGCATGGCTAATTACCTTTTCTATTTCTTTAGCGTCTCCCCAGTTTGGTCCTAAGTCAACGTCTACTTTGATAGGAACAGACAACTCTACGCACTGTTCCATAATTTCTTTTATCTTAGTGATCTGTTCTTCTGATTCGATAGAAAAATCTAATTCATCGTGTACTTGGATATGCGGAACGATACCTTCATCGTACAACATCTTCATGGCTTTCTTAGTCATATCTGCCGCACTTCCTTGGATCAAACGATTCATAGCTTTATGGGTAAATGCTCTTTTGATTGCATTACCGTGTTCTGCATATGCTGTTTTATGATCCATGATTTTACGTGTACCAAACTGTGCTGGTTCCCACTTATCGAACCGACACCGTCTTCCTAGAAGCGTACGAATACTTCCTTGTTTTGAAGCCCTCTGTACTGCCCTCTCTGATAGTTGTTTTACAAACGGTACTCGCGCATGATATTGAGCAAACAACTCTTTACCTTCGTCAAGGGTTAGTCCAAGGCTTTCTGATAGTTTAGTTACGCCCATCGAATAAAACAAACCAAGGTTAATGTTCTTAGCTTGTTTGCGCGGTATCCCAGCCATATCAGCAACGATCTGGTGAAAGTCTGCATCTTCTTCTTGAAATGCTTTCACGGCGTCGCTCGCTCCAGGAAGCCCCATCATATCAGAATAATGAACAACGATCCGTGGTTCTTGTTGCGAATAGTCAAACGCCCCCCACTGGCAACCTTCCTCAGGTATAAATAAAGAACGTATTTTCGTGCCGATCTCAGGGTCTCTGGCGGGAACTTGTTGCAAGTTAGGGTTAGAGTAGCTAAACCGTCCAGTCACCGTTCCTCCGTCGTCTGAGCGAAGTGGGTGTAGCTCTGCGTGGATACGTCCATCAACTTGGTTAGACATAATCATTCCGTCAATGAATGTAGTCCTTGCCTTATTCATCTTCCGAGCTTCTACAATCAACTTAGGCATATCGTGTTCATGGTTTTCAAGCCACGACTGTTGAAACGAAGGTGCATCAAGTGCAGTTTTGGGATAAGTTAAATTAAGTGAGTCAAACGCTTGTTGAATAGATTTGTTTGCCCAGACTTCTACATTGCGCCCACAAAGTTTCTTTATTTGATGAAGGGCGGCTTCCTCTCTTGCACGAAACCATTTAGATAATTCTTCTGCCTTATCTAAATCTACTCGTACACCTCTCCATCGCATCTCTATAAGTAAAGGAGTAATCGAAGATTCAAGTTCAAAGATCGACCATAAGTCTTGCCGTGTCATCTCACCCTTTTGCCACTCCCACAGCTTTAGAGTTAACAAAGCATCTTGTTCTGCATATGGTCCTACATACATAGGCGGTAGATGATGTAGACCGCCTTTTGCATCTACGCTCCATGCTTCAGCGGCATCTCGTAGTAATGTTTCGTCTTTTCGTTCTTGTAAGTATTCTCTACCTAAAGCGTTTAACGCATAACTAAATCTGTTTTCATCTATGAGAGGGGCAGACACCATAGTGTCAATGAGTCTGTTTCCACGCAACTCGATACCTTCCCTACGCATCCACCCAATATCGTAAGAAGCGTTATGGCAAATAATATCCGCACCGTTATTAATTTGATCCTGTAACCATTTCTTAACAAGTTTTGCATTTAAGTTTCCTCCTGCTTCATGTTTAACAGGTAAGTAGCCAGACCAATCAGAAGTGGCTACAGCATAACCTACAACATGACCATCGCTCCTTGCCCAACCAGCCCCTCGCTCTTTTAAAGAGGGGTCATAAGTTTCTAAGTCGATACATATTTCTTTAGCCCCTTTTAAATCAGGAAGGACTTCTGGTGGTGTCCAATCACTATCGGGAGAAAACAAAGGTTGTTGGAGAGGGTTCTTTGGCATAGCTTGCTTCTTTGCAGTTTTTGTCTGCGTTGAGCTTACTATATTATTAGTCACGTTGACTACCCCTGTTACAAATTTCTGCATCTATTAGAAATAGATAGCGTCTAAGGTCTCGTATATCGTCTAAGATGCCTTCAGGTCTAGTATCTGCTTGCATAGCTTTAAAGATATCGTAACCGTGTGCTGTTACCTGTTTTTCTAACCGATCCCATTTACGTGCCGCCATCATAAACGCCCCGATACCACCACGTTGTTTCCAGCTGTCACCATAGGACTGCTCAGCTAGGTCTAACTTATCTACATCTTCTGCGGCAAGACAACCAACAGTATATATAATTTCAGATTTTTCTTTCGATCCACTCGACACAGGCTTTTCTCCAATCTTCCGCTTGTATTCTTTTAGCAACAGATATTGCTTCTATATTTAAACCACCTTTATAAAGCCACCATGCTTCAACTAAAGGCATAGCTACTTCAGTAAACAATGGATTTCTATAGTTTTTATGATCACTACCGTTATGAAACCAGTTAAAAAATTCAGCTAACTCATCGTTAAAAAAATGTGCATCATCTACCAATCGGTATGGTTTAAGATGGAACGCTTCATATGGATCAACAGGATATCCTTGCGGTAACTTTGGTTCTAACTTAGACCAAACATTGTCATATACGTGAGCGTTATTACTTACCTGATAATAATGTCCAATACGATAACCCGTGAATGCGGCAACATATTCATGTAACATCGAAAAATGTACAACATTTGCACCGTAAGCTCCCCAGATCATATCATTTGAACGGTTAGTTACAGTCATATCAAGAACATAATCATCTTGATGTGTAATAGGACGACACTTAAAAAAGACTTGTGTATTACAAGGCACATCTTTTGAATCAGAAGTAAAGTCTTTAGTAGCATCCCACATCTGTAAAACAACACGACGATCTAATGGGTTAGCTAACAACATTTGAATAACTTCTTTTAACTGATCTCGACCAAACCATGTGCGCCAACGATAACCATAAGCACCGTTTACAAGAACGTTATCATCAGAAAACTCTGCCATCCTCGGAACAAACTCTGTTAATGTTTCTAAGTCGTTACGACCAGCTAACATCCATAAGCCCTCTATAAAATGGAAAAAAGGATTACAGTTTCTTTCTGGACTAAACAACACACGTTCATTCGGTCTCTTATAAACCGAGGTTACAGGTTCAGGAAACATATATACTTTACCATTACGAGAATCCATTTCTATTAAGCTGTGGGTTACTCGTAGGTTCATAACAGCAATATTAAAAACACCATTAATATTTCTTTCTCTAATTACTTTCATGGAAATTTACCTCTTGGTCTCCCTTCTCCGTTACGCACACGCTCATATTTATCAAACTCACATAAACTATGTTCTATTTCACGCATTTCTAATTTAGGCATCCACTCACCTAAATAATCTTTAGACGTTTGAAGCAACTCGTACATTTCTGTGTTCCAGTTATGTGATTTACGTTTATAGTTTAAATCACGACCATGAATACGATTTAACCCTCGCATCGCTCCTGGACCAGCATTAGCCCAACGCATTATATCAGTTGCGTTTTGAAAGAAGTGTGTCCAACGTAAATCTGTTACAAGCTCGTAAGACATAAATGCACCAAGATATGGATAGTCTTGAAATATCTCCCATGCCATCTCTAATCGTGGGCATTCTATAAAACGACTAATTAATCTGTTTTCCTCTTTAAGTATCTGTTCAATACACCAGATAACACCGTCTACTTTATCTTTACCGTCAGGCGTTTTAATTATGTATGCACCAGTAACATACTGATCTTGTTTCTTTATCTCTTGCCTAGCTAATTCGGAATCCCACTGGATGTGCAAGTTATTTTTTACAAGCGTTTCGCCTGTTTGAATTAGATTAAACCAACGAAAGATAACAGTAGCCATCAAAACTTTATTGTCATCTTTTAATGGGTCACGAATATTTTCACGAAACCAAACAGTTGTTCTATCGTTTTCTCGATAAGGATTGGTGAACCGATAAGTTCGGAGGATCTCGTCTTCGGTCCACCAATCCCGAGAAAGCCCTCGTTTTCTTTTTTCAAAGATACGATGGCGTTCTTCTATCCACCAAAAGAAACGTGCCTCTGGTGTCATACTTTTTTCCTTAAAATCCAATTACAGTTATTAGCTGTTTCTGGATAAGCTGTAGCTAATATAACACGAGACCAATTTTTATCAAAGCGTCCTTGTATATCATCTATTACATGTTGAGGCCATCTTAAATTAGCACGGTGGTTACGTTTGAAGTTATTCATTTGCGTAAACGTTCCGTAGTGTCTTTCGATGGTGTAGTATTTTTCGAGGAGGGTTTTGAGTTCTTCATATCCCCACTCGTAGACGTGGTCTTTTGGGAGTTTATCGTTTGACCCATCGTGGTTCGGCGTCGAGATATACGCAATGCCGTTCGGACGCAGTTTACGCCATGATGCTTCGATCCAAGGTTCAATGAACTGTCTCCCCATATGTTCGATTACTTCTGTAGTCATAAAGACATCCATAGATTCGTCTTCAACTGGAGGTTCAGGATTAGTTGTTAAATCCTGAAGAACAATACGACCGTTACCACCAGTCATAGTTTTAAACCACTGATGGTCGGTTACGTCTTGATCGTCGTCTACCCACCAATCTACAAGACAAGCTGGGTCAATATCTATGCCTGTGTAACTGTTAACGATTTCTTCTTTACGAGATACAAACGCTTTATATAAATAACGAAGTGTCCAAACCTCACCACAACCTATTTCAAGAATGTCTTGTGGTCGGCCTTCTTGTTTAGCCCTATCCATAATCAACTGTGCCATTTTACAAAAGCGGCTGATGTGAGCTAGTTCATCTGGTCGCCAGTTAGCAAGCGTACCAGCACCTGCAATATCCATGCGAGTGTTTTTCGAATTATTTGCGTTTACCGCAATTTTTTTCCTAATAGATGCCATTCATTACTCCAAAGTTAAAAAGGTGGAAAGGACGGCGAGTTTAGAGATAACGAATACCTCCAGTGTGACCGCCCTTTCCTGCACTGTGAGATTAGCTAAGAACACGAATGTATCCTTTGTCGACCATCTCACGGTGATAGTGTTTATAGACACGCTCTACAGACTGTTTAGTCGGAAGCTCACCCTCTAACTTATCCCAAAACAAGTCTAAGCGAATACCGCCCCCAAACTGTTTGAGCTTATCTAACATAAGAAGCATCTGTCTTGCACCTTTTTCTGGGTGCTTAACATAAACAATCTGCTTATCAGAAGACAAACGAGACGTTGATTTTTTACCCTCAGCTTTTTGAGCTTTCTTAGCTTTTTTATCTTCTATCGCATTGAGGTCTTTTACAATCTCTTCAGAAGAAAATGGATCGACATTAGACACTTCTGTCTCCTTGAGTTTTTGACCTTTAGGCCAGTGCATATACCAGTCTTTCTCGGTCTGTTTGTGTGTTATAGATGGATCCCATCGCCAGCTGTCTGGGGCATACTGTATCCAACCACCATGTCCTTCTCCAGCTTTAAATGACTGAGGCACTATACCCTCCATCTATCTTACTATATTAAAGATTCTAGACTAGATATAGTGCGAAAGCAAGTACAAAATAATCTATAGTGGGAAGTATTTAGTGGTCATTGGCTGAACGATATGCAAGTTTTGTTTTGCTCTTGTTAGTCCGACATAAAAGACCCGTGTATCATCATCAGGGTTCTTTTCGAAACTTTTCCAAGTTCTATGTGGGATATCAGTTAACAACAATACGTTATCAGCTTCTCCCCCTTTTGCTGAGTGTATTGTAGATAAACCGATGCGAGGTTTTCTTGTTATCTTTTCACCTCGTCTTAATATTGAAAGAATGTAACTACGCTCTTGAACAGAAAGCGCATCAAACATATCGTGCCAAATCCTTGGCTCACCTAACTGTGCTTTTTGTTGTACTTCTGTTAACGTAAGTTGCGTCGTCGGGTCGAGAAGCTCAAAGACCTTCTTCTTTGATTCTTTAATAAAAGAGATAGCTGACGTAGCATCTTCGGGATAAAGCAAATCACCTCGTCTTAACCTTTCCCAGTTTTGTACTGCTTTTACCTTCTTTTCAGAAATAGATGGCGTTCCTTTTCTTTCAAAATATACACCAAGACCTCTACAATGTGCGTCTATTTCATTTAATAAATAGTTAGAACGTGATAAGATTAACCACTCACCAGAGGAGAGATCTACATGCTCGAAACTTGCTTCGCTGATGACCTTGCCTTCCTCATGCCTCGCATTCCAAGTTTTATCTGTGCGTGTCTTGACACGGCGTATTATGGAGTCAGCTATTTTATGAACAGTTCTAGGAATGCGATAACTTTGATCCAAGACACGAGCGTTTTCTTTGCTGATCGAAACGAGGTGTTCCACGTCTGCCCCTGCCCATCTAAAAATGGCTTGATCGTCATCGCCAGCGATGTAGACTCGCTCAGAATTTTCTGCAAGCAGTTCTACTAATCGCCATTGTAATGGACTGAGGTCTTGCGCTTCGTCAACAAACATTACATCTAATTTAGGTGCAAGTTGTTTGCGTACACACAAATCTAACATGTCTGTAAAATCATGTAGACCCCTCGCTTCTTTAAAATGAGCTAACCCTTTTTGGAAACGTTCTAAAGCAAACCAATCTATATCTTCATCGTAATGTTCATGCCATTGTTCTCGTAACGAAACACAACGTAACCTAGACAAACCCTCAATAAAACTTAGCCTATCATCTTTTGATAATAAGGATACTGATCCCTCTTCTAAAGATACTGTAGAAGATAAACGCAGACCCATAATGTCGTTAAACTCTTTTATAGATGTACCGTTAAGAACAGAAGAACGTGATAAGCCTAGCATACGGTGACATAAAGAATGTAGCGTTCTAAAATTTGGAACTTCTTTTTCGTGTAAACCAAATCGTTCTATCGTACGGTCACGACCTTCTTCCGAAGCCTTTTTCGTAAATGCGAAGTAACCTATACGATCAGGTGGTGTACCACGCTCCATTTCCATTTCTATCAAATTTAAAATAGTTGTAGTCTTGCCCGTTCCTGGTGGACCAAGAATAATTGACCATGTGCTGGGGTCTCTAGACATTAAAACGGCTCATCTTTCATATCTGGAAGGTCGTAACCGCTGTCCTGAGAAGCAAACTCAGGAATGTACCAAACAGTTACGCCTTTATTTTTAATATGAAAAAAGTGGTGATCACCGCCCATCTCTCGTAACCTAGCGGCAATGTGGTTTCTCCCATACTCTCTAAACTGTTGCCTACTAAAATACTCAAGTAAATCCTTTAACCTAAAATATGTTTTGCCTTCTTCTGTCCAAGGTTTACCAAGTAATATTTCATCTCGATTTTGAGCTTGCGCTCGCTCTGTACAAAACGCTTCTAACAGTTCTTCAAACTGACCCTCTACCGATACATCTTTTGGCACTTCGATAATCGACACAGCGTCCAATAACTGCTGTATAATGTTTCTCCAATTATTTTGTTTTTGGCTTGGAGGCATAAAATTAAGAGCATCCATACACCGTCTTTGAAACTTAGTTTGGTTTTGTAATTCTTCAGTAGTCAGTTCTATACGGTGACCCTCTACGTCTAAGAACCATATCGGTGGTGTAGAATCCTGTTTTTGTAGATTACCAAACTGAGGCATACCACCTGACGAACCCACACCATAGTCGCAAGTACGGCAGATAGAAGAATTACAAAATGCAGCTATAGGCTGGTCGTTACATTTATACTGATAGTCTTTATTATTCAAAGCACGGATAACGGTTAATACTTCCTGCGCACCTAGTGGTGGTTTCATATACTTGAAATTAAATTCTTCAACTTTACGTTCCCAATTATCTTGAAACTTCTTACGAGCAAACACACCTAAATCAAATAAACCATTATTTCGTGTGCCTTCTGGGAAGCCCATAACACACAGCGAACGTAAACACGGTGGTGAGCCTTCGAGATCAGGATCTGAGTCAGCGGTATTTATGGCTTTTGCTGTAAGGTTTTCTAACTCACGTTTCGTTATCTGTTTAGATTTACAATGCGTTATAAATTCATCTAAATCGAGTATACCCTCGCCATCGTCATTATGGCAGTATCTTGTTGAAGAACTACCTCCGAAGTAGGGCATGTTTAAAATATTCCCACGATCACCTTTTTCTAACAAAAGCTTCGTTTGTTTTGGAAAAATCTCAGCCGTTCCATAACCAAGTGCAGAAGCTATTTCTTTTAATTTAGTTTGCATCGTTGATGCAGACACTGGTTCAGAAACAAAACAAAAGACGTGCGCACCGCCAGACTTTGAACGTGCAACAACGAAAGGTAATTCGTTACGCTTTACCAATCGTTCAACTAAAGCATCGTGTTTAAGTGGGTATGTATCGATGTCAATAGCACCCCACACGCATGAATTATCTTCTCTAATGGGGACGATGCCAAGACTTTCAATCCCACGTAAATGGTTATCCCAAAGTTCAATAAGACGATCATCGTCAATATCTTCAGATACAACCCTGTACTGTCCTTTTTGTTTTCCTGGACCGTTGTCTTCATTTGGTCGGTAACTTCCATAAGCTAATCGCAATCCTGAAAATAATTCAGCAAAATCTTTAGTTGTCATACCTTATCCTTTCTAATGGAGAGAAAAGGGGGCAGTGATACACCGCCCCCTCGATTTATATTTAGAAAGGAGCAGAGTTGTCTGTATCTTCTACAGCACCATCTGCATCAGGATTTTTAGCTTGTACATCCCCAGACTTAATCATTTTGAGGAAGTTAGCACCCTCGAGGATCATAGCTTTATTACTAGCCTGACCCTCTAAGCCGATAGACCAACCGTACCAAGAACCACGATCGTTTTGCTCAGCTACGGTTTTAAGCCGATATTTAAACAAGAACATAGGTGCTTCGACCATAGCTCCTGCAGAGTTTTGTACTCTCCGCTGTTTCATCTGACTTACCCACTTACGAGCTTTCGTAAGCTGAGTAGATGTCATAGCTATTACCGCTTGCGTCCATTCAGTTTCGTCTTCGTTACAAATCATAACGTAGAAGTGAGCCGTCTCAGCTATATAGTTTTGATTAGGGAGAACAAACTGACCCCTATCGTTCTTTACACACTGCGCAAGGATATCACGGCTATCGTGTGTATTCACAAGACCACCACCGCTTTCACGAGGTGACCACTCAAGATACTTTTTATTGTAGTAACAGGGAACAACAATTAAGCCCTCGTCACCATCGGTAACATCTCCAGTGACAGTGTTATAGATGTTACCTTGCTCAGCACCTTTGATATATTTACCATCGTTTTTATTTAGCTGTGGGCTAAGAGCCTGAAGCATCTGAAGAAACGGAATGGCAAAATCGTCAGAGGATGTATCCTCCAGACCTGTACCAAGATTAAGCAGATCGTCATCGACTACTGCAACTGCGGATGATTGCTGTTTAACAGCGACTTGTTTTGTAGCCATACTGGCCTCCTATTTAGAGATTTTAGTTTTAAACCCAGAGTACAAACCGAACAATTTTTCAGGTATATCCGTACCTTTTTCTATTTGTTCTTTTGCAAATGCTTTGAGCGTCTGGTGATGAACAGCTTCTTTTGTGTCGGGAACAATACCTTCAGCTATCAAAGCCGCTTTAGCTTTTTCAAACTTATTATCGCCTCGACCAAATTTAGCTACAACCTCACGCTTTATTAGTTCACCGAAACCGTTGTTGATAAGCCATTCGTGAGCTTTATCTACATTCGCTTTACTAATGTGGGCGTTTACAAAGGGTTCAGCTTTTACCCTAGAGCCGTCTGCTAATTTCATCTCTGAAATACCAGCTTCGGCTAAAGCATCAGGAAGATCGTGTTCTTGTACAACACGGAGCTTCTCTTTTTCTGCTTTCAGCGTTTCCTCAAGCGACGCTACGCTTCGCTCAAGATCGAGTTGTTTATTAGCCAACTCAGCTATGCGACGGATTTCACCATCGGTAGCCTCGACTGCTAGGGAGTTTATTGCCTCGCCCCCGAGGATGTCATCGAGAAAAGTGTCTTTATTCAATTAACTGCTCCATAAAGACTAAGATGAAGTGGGAGATATACTTTTTCCTGCCTATCCCACTTGAGCAGGTTTATCTCGCCATCAAGCATATCAGCCGCTATTGCGGTTACGATACCTATCAAGACGGGATCTCCAGCCAAAAGAAGATAATCCTCTGGCTTTATGTCTTGTAACCCATCAGCTATTTGATCAACTATAAGAGGGTCGTCAAATAACATTTGTACCATTGGCGGCATTAATACCCTTACACTACCCCACTTTTTTGCTGGTGTGAGGTTAAATGCACCTTGCTGAACAAGATATACTCTCGGCATAAATGCCTCCTATTTTTAGCCTATAGTGCTGTGGCTAGTTTTAAAAGTCTAATTACCTGATAAAGCTCGTCATAATCTCATAATATCATAATACTGTTCTTAACATCTTGTTTTATTTTAACAACTATCGTATGATAGAATATATGACATTATGATAAACCGCCGTGTGTGAAGTGTTTTTCCTTACTAAAATTAGTTGCTAGATAAACATTGTACTGGTCGATGTAGTCTGTAACTGTCGGACGATATTCCTTATCAAGCAACTCAACATCGTCTAATATTTTTTCCCCTACATTTTGACAAACATCTAGTAACATAGAATTACCCATGTATATTTGTTCAAAACAAAAGAATAACAGTTCAACCCTATCCGCTATCCGTATATAAAGATTTTCACGATCATAAGACGGCGCACCTTTATGTTCTTGTTGCCAACCCATATCTTTTAAAAACCTTTTTTCTCTTCTCTGCAACGCTTCTTCTATTTCAGGATTATCCCACTTTACGTTAGCTGGAATGTCCCCTGTAACAACTTCTGGAACATCATGTCGTAATGTAAAAACGAGAGCCTCTCTAGATACATCAGGAAAAAGGTCAAGAAGAATCATCGCTACGCCCCACGTATGAGCCGCAACGTTTTGTTCATCTCCGTTCATAGGCCGTATGTGTAGTCTGCGAATGCGACCAGCCATACGAACGTTATAAATTTTTTCAGCAGAAGAATAACCCTGTGTAGTCAACTCTTATTCCTTTCTTGAGCTTTACTATAAATTTATACTATATTATATAGGTAAGAATTACTAGGGGAAATTAATGGTTGATTTCACTTTTAAAACAAAACCTTATGCTCATCAACTGTCTGCGCTCGAAGCATCGTGCGATAGTGAATCTTTTGCTTTACTCATGGATATGGGTACAGGTAAGTCTAAAGTTTTAATTGATACAATTTCATATTTAGATAAAAGAGATTTAATTAATTCTGTATTGATTTTTGCTCCAAAAGGTGTTTATAAAAACTGGGTAGAAAAAGAAATACCAGCACATTTATCAGATGAAGTTAAATATAAACTTGCTTATTGGGCTTCTCCGCTTACTAATAAACATAAAGATGCTATTCGTAGTATATGGAAAGTCGACGATAACTTACATATATTTGTAATGAATATTGAGGCTTTATCCAGCGGTAAAGCAGAAGAGGTAGCGACTAAATTTATAAAGTCACATGGTGGTAGGACATTAATAGTTATAGATGAGTCTACGGTTATAAAAAACCATAAGGCTAGAAGAACAAAAGCAGCCATACGTTTAGCCAAACTTTGCGCTTATAAACGGATTCTTACAGGGTCTCCGATTACGAAGACACCTTTAGATTTATTTGCTCAGTTTCAGTTTCTTGGAGAAAAACTTCTTGGTTTTAAATCTTATTATGCTTTCTGTACTCGTTATGCAGATATGATAAGACGTAACGCAGGGTCGCACCAATATAATCAAATACTTGGATTTAGGAATCTTGATGAACTAACTGATTCTATTAGACCTTATTCGTATCGAGTAACTAAAGAAGAGTGTTTAGACTTACCAGATAAGATTTATACGAAACGTGATATTGAATTATCTCCTGAACAGAAGAATGTTTATAACCAGATGAAAAAGTCTGCTGTTGCACTATTAGGCGATATGGAGTTAGTTACTGCTAACGCAGTTATTACTCAACTACTTCGTCTACATCAAATTAGCTGTGGGTTTATTACGACAGACGATGGTAATATCGTCGAATTAGCGAATAGTCGTATAACTGAACTAATGTTAGTGTTAGAAGAACTAAATGGCAAAGCGATAATCTGGGCAAACTATCGACACGATATATTAGCAATTAAAAATGAAATAACCAAGGTCTATGGTTCGAGTACCGTTGAGACTTATTTCGGAGATACGGACGGTGAACAAAGACAAGAAATCGTTAGGCGTTTTCAAGAAGACGATAGTCTAAGGTTTTTTGTAGGACAGCCCCGTACTGGTGGTTACGGGTTAACTCTTACTGCCGCATCTACAGTAATTTATTATAGTAACAGTTACGATCTTGAAGTAAGATTACAATCAGAGGACCGAGCGCACCGCATCGGCCAGAATAATAATGTAACCTACGTTGACTTAATAGCAAGTAAAACTGTAGATGAAAAAATAGTAAGTGCGCTACGTCAAAAGATTAACATCGCAACACAAGTATTGGAAGAAGATTGGAAGAAATGGCTGATTTAGTTGATGAGTTTAAAACCCTTAGAACGAAACACAGGTATTCACAAAGAGAGGTAAGTGACGGTACAGGTGTAGCTGTTATTACAGTATACACTTGGGAAGCTAAACAGCGTCAGCCTACTTTAGAAAACTTTAATAAAGTGTTAGGTAATATGGGTTATGAGTTGAGTATTAGACCGATCTCATCCGCTGAACGAGACGTTCAGCACGGTTAGTTACTTGTTTATACCAACGTGAGTCGACCATCTCATCTGCGGCTTTATTCCAGTCTCTAGCATCTACCCCTGCTTTCATTCCACGAAATTTACTTAGCCTTGGGTAGCCCATATTAAACATCATGTTTGCAATAATTCTTTGCACTTCTTCAGGGAGTTCGGAGAAGTCTTCGTACAGTTTTTCACAGTCGGAAAGCACTGTGTGTACATCTTTATCAAAACACTCTGACACTCTATCTTCTGATACAGGAGTTCCGACTTCTGCTCCGCTCTCAGGATCAGAATCCAAAACGAGGTGGCCAATACCAAAAGTAGGCAAACCAAGATGATCGAGATAGATTTCGTACTTGCATCCTTCATCGATTTCTATTTCTTTTCTTAATTCTTCTATGATCATTTCTTAATACCTTTTATTCCACGAATACCAAAAGAGGCCCCTATTGATGCGTACATGGCCCATTGAAACCATTCTGGGGTACGATCTAAAGCTGCAAAACCTTCTTCAACGTAGGGCTGTGTAAACGGTATAAAACACATAGCTATGATGATTATAAACAATATTGTCCAGGCTTCATCTTTCCAACTGTTATCACTGGCTTGCGCCATTATTTTTTCCCAGCCAGCTTCGTGTGTAGCAGCAACTTTCATTACTTCAGCTTCTGCTTCTGCCTTTGCTTTTGCAACCGCACCTTTAGCTTTTGTCTGCTCTACCTTAGACTCCATCCACGAACCAGCTAATGAAGTAATAGGACCAATTAACGCTTGTATCATTCTATAAACTCCAAAATTTCACCATTAAGCACCATTACTTTATGTTCTTTGCATGACCATTTTTCATTAAAATTATTTGTATGACCTACGTTACGTTTTATTTTACGCCTAACTGATAAACACTCAGCTAACGACTTGTAAGGCGTATACTCTACTTTTTCGCCATTCATTACCAATAATAAAACAAATGTAAGTTCAATCACCGTTACGTATCTTCTCTAAGTTTTCTTCAAGATTACTAATTCGTTTTTCATAAAACTCTAATGTTAGTTTTTGTTGTTGATCGTATGGCGCACGACCCTCTTCTATTTCTACCTGTAATCTTTCAAGCTCGGTAGCTAAATGTTCTATTAACATAAACTGTTCAGAATCTGCTGGCAAGCTACCCATTTCACCACGAGGCCACTTAATACGAAATTCTGTATTTTGTTCTAAATCAGCTGACATCATTGTTTGATTAGTTTCAATGGTGTTTAGCCGTTCTATAATCCCAAAGTAAGCCCATGTTGCTAATGATGCAGCAGCAACCATACTAATAATATTCCGAAGCGGCAGAGCTACTTCAGTATTTTCATTTAATTTGGCTGGCATTTATTTCTCTGAGTTTAACCACACAGCTAAACTTCCTGTCATCGCTCCAGTGACAACAGATATTAAACTAGCTTGTTGTGTTGTTAAGTCGGGCTGCGATAACGCCCATTCGATACATCTAATATATACGCCTGTCATACAAAGCATCATAAATCTTGGTAGTATCTTTAGCTCTAATAATTTTCTTGCTACGTCTTCTGCACTCATTAATCAAACATCCCTTTTAACCAAGCAATCCAAGCAACTAAACCCGCAACCATAGCGGATATCAGTAAGACTACTGCGCCTATTCCGATAGCATCTAATATTTCAGCTCTTCTGCGTTTTGCAAGTTCCTCTCGTACTCTCCGTTCTTTTCGAGCTTCAGCTTGAAATTTTTGCCAATCGCTCCAAAGTCCTGGTCTTCCTGCATATATCATAAACTGTTTTAACTCTTTTTCTTTTTGTTTTATAGCCTCTAATGCCATAAACTCTTCTAAATCGGAAGACCGTACACCACGTCTCTTTTTCTGCTGTCCTTTTCTTTGGAGCGTTTCTTTTGCAATTACAAAATCAGATATCGCTTTACCTGCTTTAGCAAGATCTCCAGTATTAGTTACTGCTTTTTTAATGATTGCAAAAGCAGCATTAGCTGCAGCCAGTTCAGCGAGCATATCATTACCTTACTACAGATTACCTGCTTCTAATTCTTGTAAAAGTGCTCTTGCACCTGATGGTCTGTCTACAGGTAAATCTTTTTGTGTAGGATCATCATATCGACCCCCAAGAATACGACCTGCTAGACGTTGCCCCTCCTTTGATAATAATGGTACTTTAGCTGCTTTTGCCATATCTGCTAATACTGCAGGATCAGCAAGAGCCATGGTCATAGCATCTTCTCTCATGCGCCCACGTTGATTATTTAAGAACGTTAAGAAACGTCCAGGACGTGTAAACATACCAACGTAACCACGGATAATGCCTACAAGCGCACTACCTTCACGACGTGCGCCTCTACGAGGAACAGCAGTTAAAGCATCTTCGGCTACGTCTAAAACAGTATTTAAATTACGAACATAATCTGGTCCAAAGAGTGTACTAAGTTTGTCTTTATTTTTATCAATATACGGTTTTAATTCGGCAGGATCTAAAACTTCACGACCGTTTACTAACTTCACACGTTTAGCCGCTGGATCAAACATATCTTTATATACGAACGCTTTATAAGTATCGAGAAGTTCAGGAGATTCTCGAAGCACATTATAGACTTCATCAAATTTAGATATACCGCCCTCTTTCCAAGAACGTTGGAAGATAAACTCAGGTTCAATATCCTTACCGCCACCAAGATCAAACTTTGTGTTAATTTTATCAACTGTCGCTTTTTTACGAGCCTGAGTATTTATAACTTGTTCTGCAAACTCTTTTGCTGAGCCAAGAGCATTACGTTCTGCTCGTGTTAAATATGAATCTAATACAGCTCCGTATTCGTTTATAAAACGACTATGTGCAGCAATATCGATTTTTGTAATTTGGCCTTTACTATCCCGTTTTACAACAGTATTTAACCATTTATTACGAATAGCCGCGCCAACATCTGAAAATAAATCAGCATTTTGAGGTAGTTTTAATTCTTCAGCAATATCTAAGACAGCTGTTTTACCACGACTATCTTTTTGAAATAAAACACCCCAAGCGGATTCTGGGTTTTTAGCATTACGCAATTTAGCTACAGCAGATACTTGAGCGTTTCTAAACTTTTTAGAAAAATCTGCAAACGCAGTATCAAGAACTTCAAGTTCTTCTGCAAGTCCTTCTGGAGCATCTTTACGGGATATAATACGATTACGAGCTTTTTCAAGCGCATCTACCATTCCACTAATTGTTTCTGGACTAGGAGCATTTTCACCACGTTGTGCGGCAAGATATGCTTTACGTTCTAACCTACGAAGATCACGAATATTTTCATTTAAAGTACGAAGAGAAATAGGTTTAATTTTTGTAGCTGCACCTGACGTACTTTCAACAAAAGAATCAAGAACTTTGTTTATAACAGTTGCGTCACCAGGATCAGCAAACGGACGGTCAGGTAAAGTAGCTTTTAAATCTTGAGCAAACCTAACCGCTTCAGTAGGACGAATTGCACCTTTGCCAACTACTACGGAATCTATACTAATACCTGTAGAGTCTGACCAGCGAGTAAATAAATCTTCATATTGTTTACCAATCGCCGCACTAGCTTTTTCATATGATTCAACAATCGCTTCTTTAGCTGCTGAACCAATAGTTGAAATATCTGCAACATTAGACGGAAGATTAACAGCATCGTCAATAGCTGTTTCTACATTTATTAACTCTCGACTTACAACGTCATCAAGTTGTGCAAGTTGCATTTGTTTATTTGCTGTAAGACCAGCTTGGATATTTTCACCAAGTGCTTGAGCTTCACGTTCACCTAAACTCTCTGCTGTACCGCGAACACCTGTTGGCATACTTTCTTCTGCCACATCCCGAACGGCTATTTCTGCAGCGGCTGATCGTTCAAGACTTGGAGTTACAAGTGCATCAGCAGTATCACGTTCTGGAGAAGTTGAAATACGTGCTTCTTGTTCTGCTAATTCTGTTGCAGTTGCTTGTAATTTACCCTTTTCTACTGCGCTTGCTTCTTGTTTAGCTACTGCCTCTAATATTTGAGCAGAGCTTGGAGTTACCCCTGCTTCTGATGCAGCTTTGCCTTTTGGCGAAGACATATATTTTTCATAAGCTCTTATAAACGTTTGTTCATCAATATCAAACGCCATCTTTGGACTAGCTAAACCCATAGTCCGTAATATAGGTCGCAACATTTTAAAAGCCGCTTGTCCACCAATACCAAAGGCTGCACTTAAACCACCTTCTTTTAAGGCTTGCATAGCTATATCTTCGTCGGTAATTTCTTCCGAAAGAAAACCTTGATTTTGAGCGTATTTCAAACGACCAAAAGATGTAGCTGTTGCTGCTAATGCTGCAGCTGCGATTGGCGCACCAGGAACTTGACCGACTCCAGGGATCATCGCAGTGCCAACACCCGCCGTTACTTCTGTAGCAATCGGTAACAATGTATCCATAGAAATATCGGCGATATCACCAAGGATATCTTTAGCTCCGAACGGGTCTACGACATTATATTTACCATCAAACCTCGGATCACGAAACTCAAGACGTTGACTAACAGGACCGATTCGCAAACCAAGATCGTAATCGTCAGTAATTAAATTCTCAGCTTCAAAATATCGACGAAGGTTATGTTCTACATTTTTCTTTTGTAGTTCTGGATTAAATAAAGTTGTTGTACTAAGTTCAAAACGGAGACCAGTTGGGATACCTTCGTTTAAAATTCCTGCTTCTTGTGTTAATTCACCTCTAGATTTTGGTCGTGGTTGACCATATAAAAATTCATCCTCTGGACCAAGAACATCGTATGGGGTCGCAGCTTGACCAGCACCAATCAACGGATAAAGGTCATAGAACGAAGAACCTTGGTCCATAGGCACTAAGGGTTGTGCTGTTGGTATTTGTCTAGTACTAGCAGTCTGTGCTGAAGATTGCTGTAATAAAGATGAAATTAAAGGATCAAGATCTATAACATCGTCTTGTGCCATTATAAATCCCCTGCTTGTTTTAATTCATCTCTAATATTTTGTGGCACTAACTCAAAAGCCTCTTTAAGTTTAGCGGGGCTTAAATAATTCGGATCGCTTGGATCAAGTCGTGTACGAGCCGCTGCACTATTAAGGAAATTTTTTGCAGCACGTGCATCGGAAGATAAACCACTAGTTCCATCTACATTTCCAGCCCCATCGCCACGGTATTTATCGAGATTTTGAAATTGTATTCTACCATTTACGATACTTACTCGATCTGCAAGCCCTTCACGAATACCTTCGTTTTCTTTAAGAAATTTATTTAAACTAAATTTTGTTAGTTTTTGGATTTCAGCATCGCTTAATTTTTCTACTTCTCGTAAGTATTTTATATTTCCTGCAGCAGAATGCGCTCTATTGTATTTTACAGCATAAGCGTTAGTTGCTGTATCAAGAGCTTGGTTAATACCTGTTACTAGAACGTTTGGATTAGCAAACCATTTACCCTCAGCAATATCGCCGCCACCAAAAGTAACAAGTGCTGCTGCAACGTCTTTATCTGTCAACTTACCTGTTTCACGACTACCTGCTAAAGCATAGGCAAAACTCATAAGTTGTGATTTAATTTCTGTATTACCTTTTGTAACTTCTTCTAATCTTTTAAACACTTGACCAACAGTATATCGTGAGCTACCTAATCCTTCAGAAACAGCTCGTTGAGTGCTATTTGTCATAGCAGTAGTAATAGTACCGTTGAAATAATCATTTTGATTATCAGAGGCGTTAGCACCAAAAGTGTTAGTAAATGCATCAAGTTGACCACGCGCACCACCAATAAATTTACTAACGTTTGCTATAACACCGACTGAATCAGCAGGTGAAGGAGTTGAGGCTAATGAACGAAGAATATTATCGCCTAGACCAAAAGCTGCCGCAAGTGAATTACCTTGTTTATTTAAATCAGTTATCGTAGAAACAGCGTCGGCTGCATTAAGCGCACCTGCCGCTCCTGGACCAGCAGCAACCATACGGCCATCTTGTATAACATACGTCATGGCTTCTTTTGTAGTTGTTGTTATTTTTATACGACCTTCGTATGCCTCTTTTTCGCGTAATAATTGTGGGTTTTTAGGGTCTTTCAATAAAGCCTTTTCAACTTCAGCTAATAAAGTTAAGTCTCGAGTTAATTCGTCCTGCCCACCGATTGACGGTTTAACGCCCATAATATTTGTAAACGGTATTTCTCCTGCAGGTTTTGATTTATCAGCAAAACCCTCTATTTTATAATCTTTACCCTCTACATATTCAAAAGGAAACGCTTTAGGAAATGCAGCTTTATATCTATCAAAAGTGACACGATCACTAATAGTAATTTCTTGAGGACTTATATTTTTAGCATCTGCGATTTCATCGAGTTTAATACCTTTATTTTTTAATAAGCCATAAATAGTTGAAGGAATTTGGTCTGTTGGCGTATTCGCAAACGTTTCTGAACTAATTGCCTCAGCAATAATAGGTAATGCTTTATTTTTTAAATCACTTGAAAAAGTACCTATTGTATTTGTAATTGCATCACTTTTATCTTCTGCTTCTTTCTGACTAAGCTCAGTTTGTTTTTGTAAAACTTTAACAACTTTTAATTTAAAATCACGTGTTGATGCTTGTTCTTCGCCAAGTTGTTTAGTAAGTTGTGATATAAGCGTTTTACGAGATTTTTCGTCCTCTCTATAAACACCAAAAGCCAACTTATCAAAATAAAGGTCTTCAGCTTTTTTCTCTTTACGACGAGTTTGTGCTACTTTTAACCCACGTTCACCAGCAACACCAAGGTCAGATAAAAATTTACCCTCACCACCTTCTCCACGAAGTAAACTTAAACCAACAGTTAAAGCTACGTCTGCCCAAACAGGTGTTTCTTTATCTGTATCTATTTTAAAAAACTCATTAACTTTTTTACGAGCGGATTCGGGCGTAACTTTTTCGTCGCTTACTTCTTTTAACAGATTTTCTGTAGCTGTTTCTCTTAAACCCATAGACGTAAGCGCACCAAGTATTTGAGCAAAGTCAGTTTGACCAGAATATATATCTTTTACAGAATCGTCGACATCGTCAACGTTATCTGTAGCCATAGATGCAATAGCTTCAGGGTTAGTGTTTTCTAAAGTAGAACCAAGAACACTTGTTCCTAGCTGTTTAGCAAAAGCGTCATCTTCTGGAGTTGTAGCGAGATCTGATCCAGGAGATAAAAATTGAGAGTCAACACGAGGCATACTCATCGCTGGTTTAATATTTGATCCAGGAGATAAAAATTGAGGATCAACACGAGGCATAGTTTGTTCTTGCTGCATACGTGCTTTTACAGCAGCTGGTGTCAAGAGCGAAGGATCAAGAGACATAATCTATTTTCCTTATGCAAACGGCTTATAGCCAAGTTGTCCAGCTATTCCTAATCCTGTAGCAGCTGTACCAAGTATTTGACTAAGTGGGCTTTGATCTGGTGCTGTATTAAATTGTAATGTTGAACTAGATGAAGGAACACCACGAAGTATATCACTAAAGAAACCAAGACGCTGATAAGGTTCATATATTGATTGCAAAGCATTAGCTCTTTGTGCATCTGCAATAGCCTGAGCCTGTCCTTGGTAAAGAGAACCAATACCTAAAAGATTAGAAATATCTTGTTGACCTAATTGTTGACCTGTAACTGCCATTTGACCTAATTGTCCTGCTCTTTGGCCAACAAGGTTTTGCGCTGTAGTAAAACCAGCTTCCCTTAGACGAGCAGATGTATCTGCAAATTGATCAAGACCCGCTCTACCTATCTCACCCTGTGCAACACCCATGCGAGAACCACCAAACGCACCCGCACCTTGTGCACCTGCACTAAGCTGATTTTGTTGTATTGCTGTTTGTCTATTAATATCTTTACCAACTTGATCAATGACGTCGCTTGTATATGGCGACATAAATTGTTGATATGCGTTAGGATCAGAAATTAATTGAGTAGCTTGGTTAATTAACGGTTGATATTGACCAATACCTTGGTTTATAAGCTCTCCAGCCCTTATTTGATTAGGATCGAGATCTGCTACTTTTTGTAGTGGTAAATCTACAGGGTCTTGCGTTTGTTGATAAGCAGATTCAAGAAGTTTACGAATGTAATCTTCCATAAATGGAGCTTGTCTATTAATTTGCTGTACGGTTGATGTAGCCATACTAGTCTCCTACGCCATCATTCGAGCGTTATCATCAAAATCTTTTTCAAAAGCTCTCATAATACCCATCATAACTTTTGCACCTTTATCAGGATTATTACTTCCTGTTGGGTCTGCTCCAGCTACGGCCTTACCAGTCATAACAAATTCTGTATTAGATAATAGTGTAGGTATTAAATCATCTGTTGGGCCTCCTGGTCCAACAATATAGCCCCCCGTGGCTGCTCTTGCAAACATTGGACGATCTCTAACAGGATCGTATCTAAATAAAACTTCTTCTATACTTGGCAAACCTGCATAATCATTACCTTTAATTAGTGACTCTTTAGGAGGCGGTGTAAGTTCTGGAGGTAGTGGAGGGTTTTCACCTCTCGCAAGGGCAGCATAATATTCATCTACTACGCTCAATCTATTCGGGCTTGCCTCTTCTTGAGGCTGAAGCGCACCTGATAATAAGTTACCAGCAACAGGCGCAAGTGCAGTAGCAGCAGCTGTACCAAGACCCATCTTAGCAATATTTTCTGGAAGCAAACTTGCAACGCCTCCCGCTCCTGATCCTGAAAGTGTAGAACCTACAGTTTTTAGAGCAGTTGGGCCAACACTTCCTGCCGCTGGCGCACCAGAAATAAATTTATCCATAGCGGGGCCAGCAAATTTAGCACCAGCAAAACTTAGACCTGCATTAATTAATGCTTGTTCAGGTGACGCACCACCAGCTAATGAGCCAAGACCACCACCGATGGCAGCTCCAAAAGGACCACCAATAGCACCACCAACTACTGAACCAATAATCGGTGCGGCTTTCTTTAGAAGTTTACCAATCGATTTAAAGAAAAACTCTGGCTGTCCAGTTTGGGGGTTTATTGAATTTAAAGAATTACCAACAACATAACGGTCAGGGTCTTCAATACCCATAGCTCGCATCTGTTTAAAAAGATCACTTTTTAATTTAGGATTAGCTTTTAAAACTTCTTCTGGAATAACCGTTTCACCTTCAGCCGCATGAACAATGTAGGAGTCTTCATAACGACCAAGAGACGCTAAACCTTCAGCTGTTTGTTGATATGGTGCATTCATCATTTATACCTCAAGGTAAACATACTCTCTTTGAGCTTTTTTCGCAAGCTCAGGGGGCAATCTTTATAGTTCCAGAATCGTTATAAAGTGTTCCTGTTTCTAAGTCAGTTACTGAAGTAGGTAAATCTGTAAGTGTGATTCGTGTCGCTCTTAATTCACCAGGATTACGTTCTTGTTCAATAAAAACCTGTAAAGCTCGCGTTAGATCAGCCATATACTGCTGTGTGTATTCCATTGGCGGTTCTGGAAGTCTTGGTGGTGGAACTTGATTACTCGACATTATCGCCTACCGTCTTGTCTAATATTTACACGAGGACTTCCTAATTTCCATTTAGAACCTATTGCGTTTGATTCTACACGAAGTGCGAAAGAACGTCCACGAACCCTTAAATCTAGTTGTTCTGTATATTCTTCAACAGGAGAACTTTGAGTTCTGATTGTAGTACCACTTGCGGTACTATCAAAATCAGCTCCTGGATTACTACGACTTTTAAGTGTAAACGTAGCTTGAGGTGAAGATAAACTAGTTGAACCATCGAAAGTTAAATCAGGTATAACTTTATTTAAATAAGCAAACTTATCCCCATCACCAATATCCATAGTAGCTGATTCAATAAATGAGTTCATGGCAGAACCGTCATCATCGTAACCTAATTCATGGTTGTAGATTAAATTATTACCAGTAGCTATAGGGAAGTTTCGTGTTCCACGATCCAACCACGCTGTTCTCGAAAGTGTACCAAAATACCAAACTTTTTCGTTATAATTAAAAGTAACATAACGATCATTATCTGACGCACCACTAGACGGATAAAACCATATTACTTCACTAAATTCTGTATTTACTCCGACTGTGACTTTATCTTTCTGTTCTAAGTTAAAATCTAAAAACACTTTATCTTTTACTGAGCAGGGCAACGTTTGTGTACGACCGTCATAAATATAAAACGTATCAATACCCATCCAAAATACAAAATCTTCTGTAGCCGCTGCAGCGTTCGGACTCATGATTGTAATATTACTGGACAGTTGTTGTAGACCAAAAGTAAACGGTGGTCCAATAAAACTCATGGACGTAAGAGCTGTATCCGTCCACACTAGTATTTCACGTTTCGTTTCTACAGCTTGCATAAAAGTAGAACCAGAACCTAATCTTAAACTACCTGCTGTATTTGTAGCTAAAGGATACCATATTAGAGGGTTTTCTTGGCTAGAAAATCTAATAAGCAGCGGATCTTGTACACCATTGCCATTTTCTTGTGTTGGTGGACTTTCAACGACAATGTCGTCTGCTCCGAAAGCAATAACATGACGATCTCGATCCGAGACTAAAACTTGTTTACATTTTGTTGGTATAGCAAGTTTAGTTCCAGAACGTGTATTTAACTTTATTGCTCGACTATTTAGATTAGTTGTTCTATCCCAATAATAAATCTGATCGTCACGAGGGTTAAGAAGAAGATCCTCACCAAAATTATCGTGAGACCACAATCGTATTTGTGTAGTTGTTGTTAAACCACCAGAAGCAGCAACACCCCAACCAGAAAAATCATTTGTCGAGTCTGCATTACCTAATGCTAATCTAACAACAGATCCGTCAGCATGTGATTTTGCTGCAGTAGGACCAAGAGTATTTACGTTAGGATTAACGCCTGTTGTACCATCAAAACCTCGAATGACTGTCAGATTATTACTTGACACATTTGTAACAAGCATTAATTCATCTTCAATTTGTATCACGTCATTTATTACAATCTGATGACCTCCAGGAGCAGACGTTGTTACAGTAACTGTAGTAGCACTAGATGATAAAGTACCACCTTGGTTTAAGGTTGTTTGTGCGGCTCCGTTAGTAACTCCGTAGTAAAGACCAGCACCCCAACCTGTACCACCAACAGTTGTATCTAGTCCTACATTTACTTGATATGTAGCAATCGTAGGATGACTAAATGATGTAACAGTAATTAAAGCATCATTAGTTGAATCAGAGCCGCCTAACTGACTACCCCTTATATAAAACTTATTACCAATTTTATAATCCGTTCCAATAGCTGTTATAGCGTCTACACTGTAAGTACCAGAACCGTCTCTAGTTACAGTAAATTTTGCTCCTGTACCAATAGGGATTACTCCAAAAAGAGGTGGTCCACTAGGAACAGCAAGAATAGGTGGTTGTGGTACGTCTGTATACGTTACAGAAACAAGCGAATTAATAGTAAAAGTTAAATCATTAGCGGGACTAGAACCACCAAGATTTGCTCCCGATATAGTAACTGTATCATTTACAGCATAACCAGAACCTAATGCTGTAACTGTAACAGCATATCCCCCAGACCCATCAGTTACGACTGTGAATTCAGCACTAGAACCACTACCGCTTGTACTAGTTTGTGTTTTGCCTGTGTGTGTGGCTGTTCCAATGGAAGTTCCAGAAAGTTGTGTAACTGTAAGCACTATATCATTAGCAGGGCTAGTACCGCCTATTCCTGTTCCTGCAATAGTAATTGTATCACCTACGGCATAATTTGAACCAACAGTAGTTACAGCTACATCATAGCCCCCGTTACCATCGGTGGTTACTGTAAACTGTGCGTTAGAACCGCTTCCACTAGTGGCTGTTTGTGCTTCATTTGTATGTGTTGCTGTTCCAACAGATGCACCTTGAAGATGTGTTATTGTTAATGTAATATCGTTTGTAGTTTGTGTACCACCAACATTTTGACCTTCAATTAAAATTGTATCTCCAACGGCATACCCAGAACCAACACTCGTAACTGTTACTGTGTAGTCTCCAGAGCTTGCTACTACAGTAAATTCAGCACTAGTTCCAATGCCACTTGTACTTGTTTGAACTACATTAGTAGTGGTCGCGCTACCTGTAGAAGCACCTGATACAGTAAAATTACCAACACCTGTACTGCTTGGATTAGAAAAAGTTAATGCCCCAACACCTGTAGCATTCGTTGTAACAGTAACAGCATCTATTCCAGATGCCGCAACAGCTGTGCCTGTTATTGTTACGCCACCAACACCGTTTCCACCAACACCTGTATCAGAGGAGTTAGCATTTACAGAAGCCCCAGTAGTTGGGTTTTTAGCAGTAATTTCGTATGTGTTTGCGTTAAGTACGTTATTAATTTGATACTCTTGATTTAAAACAGCAGCAGTTATATTACCGCCAAGAGTTTCTGCGTTGGTAAAAGTTACAAAATCAGACTCACTAGCTCCGTGACTTATGTCAGTTACAGTGATCGTAGAAGAACCATTTGTTGCAGCAAAAGTTACATCTCCTTGTGACGTTATAGAACGAACAGGAGTTATATCATTTAGCTGACCACCTTCTTCAATATAATACTTAATATGTGAACCTAGTCCTAAGTAATCAGAACCATCCAAAGCAACCCAATTATGTAAAGCACGAACTGTACCTAAGTAAGTACTGCTTGTATATTTTTGCCAGCCTCCCATTTTTTCAGGATAACCAAACCGAAACCTAATTTTATCACAGTCGCGCCAACCTCCTTCGTTAGAGTACGAAGTGACTTCTCTGTTGATTCCTGGTTTAAATTGTAACTTTGTTAACGGCATTTTATAATCCTGTTACTGTACCGTTTGAAGCACCACCCGTTAAACTATCAAGTATGCGGACTCTGGCACTATTACTTGGAATCAAACTCCGACTTACCCAAAAAGATTGCGCATAAGTCATAGTATTTCCTAAAGTCATGGTAGTATTACTTTTGTTATTTGCCGCAAACCAAAATTCACGATTACCGTTTATTACTTTAGAACCAAATGCTAAATCTCTAGCGTCTCTTCCGTAATAATTGTAAACGGTTTGTGCAATATACTCATTAGTATCGGTAGTATCTAATGCGCCAGAACTTAAAAGAGGAAAAATGGAAGATATGTTATAAGAACCCCCTCCTGTATTATTATAGTCTAATTCATTATATGTCCAACTTACTGTAAATGTGTTACCAGAACGAGTAAGTTTACAATTAAAACTACCATAGCCACCATAGTCGCTGTGATAAATATCAGGAGCAGATGCGCCACCTTGACCACCTATAAAAGGTATCATTGCAGATCCATCACCAGAAAAAGTAGAATTAAAACCCTCGCTATTAGCTCCACTAACAGTACCATTATTTGTAACTGCAACAGTCTCTGAACTTAAATTATTAATTGCATACGCACCCGCACCAGTAATTGTACCATTGTTAATAATTGTAAGTGTTCCAACCGCACCAGACGGATACTTAATAGCGTCAGTACCAACATCTCCTGATACTATAACATTTGAATCAACGACAATTATTTTAGGATAGTTTACAGTATAATCATCACCAAAAATCGTTGCTACATTTTGATTGGTCGCATTAGAATCAAAAGTCTGTTTAAAACCACGTTCTTGAGAATAAAAGTCTCCTAAAGAAATTGTAGTACCTGTGGGCACATTGGCAGATAAATTTACACTGTTATTATTAGACGCTTTTGCACGAACTAATGACCCACCTCTACGGTAGTCTGCAAACGAAATAGATGTGTTACTGCCTGTATTATATTCAGTTCTAAGGTCAGCAAAACTTATAGCGTTTCCAGATGCGGGTAAAGCCATTACGGTGATCCAAAAGCTGTAATGTTATCTTTAGCAACCACAGCCCCTGTGCTAGATAATTTAAAAACTGTTACGTTATTGTATTTAAACAACAAGTCATTATCGCCTGTGTCTAACACGATTTCCCACTTACTTGTACCAAACTTTACAGACTGATTACCCATTAAAATATCGTTACCGTTTACATCTAAATCTGCACCTAATCTTGGTAACAAGTCATTTACAAGTTCTGTTGATAGCGCACGAACATTTGCATTACTACCCGATCCATCAGCATATATCCAAGCTGTAACACCAGCAGCAATAGTAACAGTTGTACCTGAACCTCCACCCTGTTGAAACTTAACAGATTGATTTCCTGTTGTAGCATTGTTTACAAGGTAAAGTTTTGACTTATTGTTTGGAGCTATTGTTACAGTATGTAAAGAACTTAAACTTCCCGTGCAAAATAGAACTTTATAGTGTCCATCCGAAGGTGTTCCGTCTGTTGCTGTTATAGTGCTTGAAGTACTACTTAGAGTTAAACTTAAAAATCCAGATGAAACTCTGTCAATAATATCAAAATTATTATTTACAGTTTCGCCCCAAGAACCAGCTTGTTCACCAGACCCTGGTTTTTCAAGACCACTAGAAGCTGTAAAGGTACTTGCCATTTATACCACCTTATTTGTCCATGTTTCAGACGATGTTCCTGCGTTTATTTCAGTCCAAGTATCGCCTGTGTGTGTAACTTGTGTCCAGTTTTCTGATATTGCACCCGCATTAATCTCTTCCCAAAGTATACCACCATTTGCTGTTATGATAAATAGGCTGATGTTTTCTATCGGCCCTTCGCCTGCTCCAGGATAAATTATTATAAGTCCACCAAGGGTCGATAGGTCAAATTGTGAACTTATATCGGCTGTAGCGAGAGTTAACAAACCCCCTAATGGGTCTATTTCAAACTCAAAATCTTGTGTGCTTATAAGATCTAACAACACATTAGATGCTGTAGTCTGTGTAAAGTTTGCGTCTAACTGAGCGACACCTACAGCTATCAGGGTTTGTGTGGTGGTCTGTGTAAAGTTTGCGTCTACTGCTGCAACTCCAGAAGCAATAAAGTTTGCAACAGTGGTTTGATCAAACTGAGAGTCTAATGAAGCGGAAGTTATAGCAAAACGTATACCATCTGTAGTTTGAGTGAAGTCTGAAGAAATATCTATATCAGCAACAAGTATTCCTGAAGCTGCTACAAGCTTAGAGAAAAAAGCATCAACAGTCATACTTCCAAGAAAAGTGCCAGACAAGTCTGTAGACTGTGTAAAATTTGCATCAAGTGTTTGGCTTCCAAGAAGCACAACGCCGTCTGTAGCAATACTATTTTCAGATATTGCCTGAGAACCAAACATTAGCCAGCTATTTCCATGACTGTAATTGTGGACATTGGCACAGAATCATAATCATCAGTATCCTGATTGGTTTGGTTTCTGTTAATATAAATAGTGTTACCGTTGTAGGCACGAACCTTAATGCTGTAAGTTATTGCATTTGTCGTAGAGGGAGAATCTAAAAATGTTTGACTTATGGGACCAACTTTGTAGGTATCCTGACTATTGCTGTACATATTTAAAACGCCAGAAACACCCGTCCTATTTGATGTATTTGTTCCTTTACAAATTGCAGTTGAGTCTCTGAAAATCTGACTAACCATATTGTATGCACTTACATGACCTAAAAAAATTGTATAAGAAATCAATATTTTACTAGAGGTTGAAGAGGGGGTAATATCAACTGATAACCCACTAGCATTAAAGTTATTTGGACCATCTGCTGGAGCTGTGGAATCTTGTGAACCAAATGTTGCTTGTTTCACTTGCAGTACAGAACCAGCAGGCTGTTTAGCCTTTGGAACTGTAGTGCTTGTACCTAACAGATTAGCGAGATTACGGGCGTTACTCATAGCTTACTCCTAGTTTGGCTTATTAGGCCATACCACATCGTCAAGTGATGAGTATGTTTTAGTTATGTCACGCAGTGCCTGACGATAGGTTGTTCGTTCTGCAGACATAGTAAGGTCAGACGATGCCCACCAATCTGTTTCAGCGATACGGCGATTACGCTCTTCGCGCAACAGCTTCAATGGTTCAGCCTTATTTAAGTCAGTTAGCTCCCTATCTACTAAAGCCCAAGTAATACCGTTATGTTGCCAAACTTTAGGGTCACTTTCTAAAATTGCAGTCCCGTTATCATCTACGCCGACCACAAGGCGAAAAGCTGCATCAAAGGATTGTGCGCTCGTAGGCTCACCGTACAGTACAAACTGGCATTTTGGGTTTAGTGCTTGGATTGCTTCTGATACTGATGCCATAATTTACCCTATAAACGTATACGTTGCCCAGTTGTAGGGAACACTTGTAGTTTGATAATAGTCATTATTAGTGTTTTGCGTTAAATATAACTTGTCATTTGCAGAACATTTAATTGTCATACTTCCTGCCAATGCTCTATATCGCGTATAAATCCTTCCAACAGCAGTTGTAGTTCCACCAGTTTGTCTAATAAAACTCCAAGCAGCAGTTTGAGTGTCAAGCTCTGACAAAGTTGAAATTTCGATTCGATAAAGACCAGCTACTGGGCAAGTAAATTTATATGTAGAAGTATCATAATGATTACCGTCATTAACAAAAGCATGAGAAAAAGTAACTGCTGTATTAGCTGATTGTGCTACATAACTATCAGTGCCAGGAAAACCCACAAAAGCAAAAGGTTTAACAGGTGTTGAAACCCTACCACTAGTGTCAATCGTTAGTGCAGTGTTCGAGTTCGTTGGGTCTTGGATTTCGGAGACTTTTAATATGCTGGTCATTGAGCAATCTCCATAAGAGTTATTGAGGATACAGTCGTAATACGACTAGAGTCAGATGTGCCGTCACCTTGATTGCATCGCCAGTAATAAGTAGTACCACCATAAACTCGCGCTTGTATTTTATATGTTAAAGCGGATGTTGTGGCTGGGCTATCGAGATAATTAAAAAACTGTCTATGGCCTTGGTAGTGAGGGCCAGAAAAATTGCTAGTATCGGAATAGTAACTCCACATAGAACCGTCTTCTGCGCCAGCATTATTACTATTAGTAAAAAAAGTGCTTCCATTTCGCACACATCTAAAATAGTAAATAGTGCCAGTAGTACCGCCACAATGAACGTCAACAAATAGCATAATTTTGCTTGATGTTGAACTTGGGGTAATTGTTGCAGTTAAACTACTTATATCTGCATAACTAGTGTTATTGCCAGTTTGTACGTCAGATTTTATTCCAGTAACAGTTTGGATTGAATGACCTGGAATAATTACCCCGTTGTTTGTGGTCTTCTCATTTATTGTATCTACAAATAATGTTGACATGACTTATCCTACCAGTTGTCCGCGAAAATATGAGTATCTATAGGCACTGTTAGAATAAGCATCAGTCCCGTCATCCGACTTTCCGTAAATGGAGATGTAGTCATTAATTGCTAGCGTGGCATAGAAACAATACTCGCCGTTTGTGCCGTATGCACCGCCTTCCGTCTGTATCCGATACTCAAGGTCATTGAGACTGCTTCCATTTTTGTAAGGTCTAAACCTATAAACGGTAGCGGTAGAATTGCCAATCCCCGCTACTGCAAAGCAGTAAGTCCCAGCGACAGGTACAGTAAACCTACCTGTCGATGTATTGTAGTGACTTCCCACATTTACAAGAGCGGTGCTAAAAGACGTAAGTTCAGCATAGCTAGTTGTCAAACCAATAGTGCTATCGGCAACAGCCATAAAAATTGGTTTAGTTGGCTGAGTCACCCGACCACTGCTATCAATCGTAAGGCCGTCTGTTGTCGAACCCGCCGCCCTAATCTTATCTACATTCAGTATCGAAGCCATTTATGCCTCACAGTATTGTTAAATTACCGTTGACGGTAATTGTAGTTGATGAGCTTATAGTCAGCGGACCAATAGCTAATGCGTTCTTGGTTGATGCTATTGTAGTGTTTTCACTCACACTTTGTCCATTGGTGCGAAATACAGCCGTATCAACTGTGGTATTAGTTGTTTGAAATTGTGTGGCTGTAATCTCACCCGCAAATGTACCACCACTAGACTTGCTAACTGTATCAGTAACTGTAAAAGCACGGAAGGCGCGAATGACTAACTCATCGTTAACAGCCGCACCAGATGCTAGTGTAATTGTATCCCCGTTACTGGGGGTAAAATCTGTACTGTCGAGATGTACACCGTTTAGGTATACGTCTACATCGTTACCAGAAAAGGCCAATATCGCACCGTTAGCATCCGCACCTGTAAATGCGGTTTGACTTGCTGTTGCTGTGTACTTGAACAACGCCATTGCAAAACTAGTAGGCTGGTCTACGGCACGACCAAAAAAGCGCACGGTAATTACATCGCCATTAGCTGGCGCGGCAGAGAAGGTTAGTGTTGTTCCTGACGCTGTGTACGCTTTGCCTATTCCTGGCTCTTGCACTACGTTACCGATTGTTACAATTAGTGCCTCGCCACTTACGACACTTTGCGCTAACGTAAACGCAGTTGCGCTTCCATTACCCGTAAACCTTTGGAAGGTTATGTCGCCTACATTTGGATCAATGCCTATGTACGCCATTTACTTTTCCTATTGGTATCCAATGCGGACATAACTGTTAGCATCATCATAAGTACCAGCCGTTCTTGTAAACCTTACTTGTGTTAGTTCCGCAGAAAGTGTTTTAAAGCCTCGTAAATTATTTAAATAATTTGGATCACTATCATCTTGTAAAAAAGCCGCTTGGCAAAACCATTTATTTCCATGCATTCTAAACAGTTCACCAGCAAAAGTTAAAACATTACTAGCGTTTGTCCACTGGCTTGCACTCCAAGATGAAGCAGTAGCAGAACTACCCCCGTAATTAGAAGATGCAGATAAACCTACAAACGTATCTTGGTATGCATAACCTGATGTTTCAATACCACCGCTATCACCAATTTGGATTGCAGGAACACCATTCACTGAACCGCTTGCTCTATATATAGAAAACTTAATGATGTTTGTACCGCTAGGTATTCCCGTAAAATCTACTGAACTTTGCCCATTGAGTGCTTGAATTGCAGGAAACGTAAATCCTCCATCGGTTCCTGTTACAGTACCAGTAAACGCAAAAGTATCGGCAAGGTTGATGCTTTGAGACCGTATTTTGCTTAATGGCATTTCAAACTCCTATCCCACCAAAAACCCACTAAAATTGCCGTGTCCTTTTGCTTGCCAACTTGTATCCCCATTAACGTACACGACATTTTTTACCTCTACCCCAGCCGATAATGAAAACAAAGCTGACCCTGAAAAAGAATAGTATCCCTGCATTGCAGTAGAATGTGCTACATTATAGGCATCGTCACTTGCGGTTGAGCCATCAAAGGATAAATTAGCAATAGCAAAACTACCGCCCTGTGCGTCATCTAAACGCAAAATATAGCTAAACTGATATAAGCCAGCCACAGGTGTGGTAAAAGCGTAAGTGCTTGTATTATAGTGACCGCCTATATTTATAGGTGCTGTGTCCCAAGGATAAACAACATACGCATCAGCTGTTGTTTGGTTAGAGGCACTTGCACGGGTCGCCTTAAAAGCTGGCCTAGCTGGTGTAAGTATTCGCCCACTGCTATCAATCGTCATAGCTGTATTAGTGCCGCTACTGTCCTTAATCGTTGGAACATTCAAACTAGTAAACG
>VTLG01008731.1_pt1 | contig 57358 bp, 87 predicted proteins | sample 4694571 | NCBI WGS metagenome assembly VTLG01 (sample SAMN12604809, study PRJNA352737) | marine metagenome | biome: ENVO:00000447; feature: ENVO:00000209|ENVO:00000569|ENVO:01000036; material: ENVO:00002151; isolation source: viral sequences binned using virsorter ... | reverse complement strand
TCTCTTCATAAGTTGTTCCTTTTTTTTCTACTACTTCTTTTTTTTCTTCCTTTTTTGTTTCTTTTTTATCTATAGAATCTATCGTTTTCTTTTGAGTATGAAATTTATCAGCTTCATTAAATGTTGTGAAGTAATTTTTCTTAGCCACTGTTTTACCCTCATCATTTACTGATTCAGTTACAACAAGCCATGATTGTTGTTTTGGATCCCACCATACTTTTTCCATATCTAAATTAGCCGCATCAAAAGAGAAGTCTCCTTCTTCGTTTTCATTAGCAATGATACCCACATTAACATTGGCTCCTCGTTCTTGTATTAAATCTGTTATATATACTTGTCCCAGTGCTAATCCCATTGAACCCTGTATAGTAGAACGAAAGGTACCTGGATTGGCTTTATCTCTAATCTGAGTTGAAAGAGTATCAACACGTCTCTTAACACTAAAGTCTTTGTTTAAAGTATTTTTAGCACGTGCGACTGCAATATCAGTCACAGCTCCTAAAGCTTGATCCGTTGCTTTAACGTCCGATAAATATTCTGCCATCTCAGCATCGCCTTTACCTTTAGTTAATTTTTCAAAAGGTTCTCTAGCTGCTGCAGCTCCCGTTGAAATAATATTGCCCTGAGGAGTGGCTGATGCCATCTGTAAGCCCCAGTCAATAAGAAAATCATTAGTATTATAACCTCTTGGAGGTTCTCCATAAAGAGGTTTCATTTTTTCTTTAAGTCTTATGACTTCATCTATATCCACGGAATTTCCTAAGGAATACCCAGGTCTATCTAACCCTGTAGTTATTCCTTGGCCAGCTGAACCGCCTCTTCTAAACATAGGTCTGTTAAATATTCTACTCATTATTGTCCGTACGGAACCCTTCCTTTAATGTTTCCGTAGATACCACCCATTGTAGCACCTACACCTAGAGCTGTTTGTAACGGAGTTGGATTAGGCACTGCAGACCATTGATACTGACCTGGGTAGCCTCCCATAATTCCTGTAATTCCTGATCCAAGGAAGCCTAGTCTTTCATAAGGCTCGTATGCCGCCATTCGATTAGACTCTCTTTGAGCATCTAAGGTAGCTTGTTCTTGAGCTTGTTGAATAGATCCTACTTGACCCATTGTGCCAATCTGCTGACTGACTAATGAAGGTTGAACCTGTGCTAGATTCATTTGTTGACCGAAAGCAGCCTGAGCCCCTTGTTGAGCTTGACCAAATCCTCCTTGCAGCATTTGAGCTTGTAGAAGGGCTCGTTGTGCATCCGATCCTTTTTGGTATTCAGCCAATTGAACTCCCGTTCTTCCTGCGCCCAACGCATTCATTCGGGTAGCTTGGTCCATAATACCTTGTTGTTGAACTTGTGCTTGTCTATCGTATTCGGTTAAAGTTTTATCAATAACTTCTTGTTGGTAGGGAGACATAAAATCACTATAGCCAGTTGGCCCTGAATATTGTCCCGCCTGCGTGATGTAAGGAGCATAACCCCCTAAACCTGATCCTGCTAAAGAAGCTGCCTGAGTTTGTAATGTATCTTGACCCGCAACTTTAGGTTGAAAAGATTGAGTAGGTAAACCCGTTGCTGTTAACGCTTTTAATTGCGTTGCGTAATCTTTACCTAATGATTCTATAAAAGGTGCTGGTAGTGTACGTGTTTCTTGTATTGGCATTATATAACTTCTCCTAAACGTTGTGAGGTTGCGAACATACCTTGTGCGGCTTTATGTCGCTTCCCTTTTTGTTCTAATTGTTTCATTGTATCTTGTAAACGTTGTGCTCCTTCTTCGACATCTCCGTCTCCTGCGCCTCGGACTGCATCTGCAGTCATAACAAATTCATTAACACTGAGTCTTGCTGGAACATCATCGGCTTTTTCTTTTGCGCCGATGTCCACAAATCCTCCTGTGTTTCTATAATCTTTTTCCATACCATCTAAATCCATAATACCACCTGCTGCTTTATTAATTCTTCCCCCTTTAGCATAGTTAGGAAAAGGCATTATTGTTTCTCTACCAAAATTATATTGGCGTGGATTTTGACCAATTTGTTCTAACCATGCATCCCACTCTGCAACTTCTTTATCACGTTGAGCATCCAATGCTCCAAGATCCGTGTCCCCTGGATTAGCTGCCGTGTAAAGTCCTGCAGCAATTGATGATGCAGGAATCGTGAACCATGGGTTTTTGTACCATGGTGTTGCTGCTTCAGTTAATTCCTTTGTACCTAACTTAGCTAAGGAAGCTGCTTTCTCCCAATCAGTCATACCTGCAAGTTTTTCTGCATTAGAAAAAACATTTTTAAATCCCGTTAATTCTCCAGTTCCCGGTAGAGCTTTTCCAGACGTTACAAAATCTGATCCAATCGTTTCAGCAACGTTCTTTTTTCCCACAAAAGGTAGACTAGATGCTTTTTGTTGTGCCATATTCCAAACATCTCCCCAGCCTCCTTTTCCTGCTGCTTTTTCAGATCCAAACATTTGTGGTCCATATCTATAACCTAAGTAAGCTATCGCCGCTTTACCTAAAGGACTCTTTGCTATTTTTTTAACAGTTTTTAAAATTTTCTTAGGAGCTTTAAATATTTTTTTAACAAGATCTCCTAGCCCATACTGTGCTCTTCCACCGTCTTGGTATCCTATGTCAATAGTTTCATCAACATCAACATTAACATCTTCAACCGCTTGACTATATTTTGCTGCTACCCCTAACGCTTCTACAGCTTTTTGAATATTTTCGGGAGTAGGTTCCATTCCCATTTTCATTAGGAAATCCATTACCACTCTCATATCTACATTTTCCATTCCTTGAAGGCCCAGATTATTAATTTGTCCAAACGTTTCTTGTTGTCCTGAATAAGGACTTAACCCTGCTGGCATCACCGATGCCACACCACTTTGAAAAGGTTGCATCTGTTGTTGTGCTATAAAAGGAACGGCTGGTTTAGGTTGAGGATAAATTGCAGGGGCTCCTGCTTCTAAGCCCATAACATTTTGATTTACTCCCATCATTCCTTTCATTGATCCGTCACCTCTTTCCCAGTATTTAGGTTTAGGTTGAGGTAAAATAACATCTCCATCGGCATAGCCTGCTCTTCCGCCTTCAGCTCTCATTTCATATTTCAACGCAAATTCTTCAATACTCATACCTGTTCCTTCTTGACCACCTACTTTTTCATACATCTCTCGGATAAGATTCCATTTCTGTGCTAAACCTCCTGCATCATAACCTGCTCTTCCGCCTTGAGCCAAATAGTCGGCAGGGCTTCTATCAATTCGATCTATAAAATCTTCATAGGTTCCTGAAAAACCATTTTTTACAGCTTCTAAAAATTCTTCCATCATAAAAGGACCCTCTCCCATACCCGGATCTGAAATAGTCATAATCCCACCGTCAGCTGCTCTTTGTGGAGCGCCTACAGATTGCATAATTTCTTGCATGTCTGGTGATCCAGGTTGGATGGTCATATCTTCTTCGGTTATAACATCTTCAGGACCTTGAGCGACTTGTTGTTCTTTAATTTTTGTAATCGTTCCTGGTTCTAATTGAAGAGATGCTTCTAAAAACATATCAACGGTTCCAGCATTAGTTTGTTTCCATTCTTTAAATGCTTCCAGAACTTCAGGATGTTTGTCTTGAGGAATGCCTATAACTTGCAGCGTTCTAATGATCTCAATCATTTCATCTTGATCAATCTGCATTTCGGGATCTTGTCCCATATATTCTTCAGTTGTAATATCTAAAATACCATTTGTTGCCATATTTAATCCTTAATTGAGAGCAGGGATTTCACCTGAATATCCAACTTACTTTGTTTTTGCAAGTAAATCAAGTCTTGGGAGTGTGATTTTGACGTCTCTTTGGATCTGCGCTGGGTCAATTCCTAGCGTTTTCCATTCTTGATCGTCCTTATAAACCACTCCACTCTCCTTATTTTTAATAGTTGTCTTACTCTTTGCCTTAAGTAAAGGCACTTCTTTACCATCAATAACGATTATACTCATTATACCGTTACCTCCTGGGTAATATTTAAGTAGCTAATTCCTATGGATACAGAATCAGTACTACTCATGGTGACTTTAATTGATTTACTAGATTCTACAATCAAGGGTAAAGTCAGAATTTCTGTACTTGCATTAGCCGCTAAAGTCTGTGTCTTCACAATGTTAATATCATTATTGGTAATGGTAATCGTTGGGGTATTACCGGTGTTATTGGTGACTCGAAAAGACTTAATAATAAAGGTTTCTACCGCTCCTGCACCCGCTGCCGAAGGCGTTAACAGGGTAGTTGCATCTGTTGTGGTTAAGGTTGTGCCGTAAAATTTATACTGATTAGTAGCCATTAGTTCATAAAGAAGGTTTTAGCTTCTATCTCCTGTTTAAGATCTTCCTGATACGTGGTGTTGAGCTTTTGTAGCACCGAGTCTAAATCTCTGATTAAAGAGTTCGCCGTTACCGGATCATACTCTTGTGCTGCTCTTGTTAATACTTGTACTATCTTTGCCATAAACTTGCTAGACCTCCTTGTGCCATTAACTGGCTTTTATCTCTACCCATTCCACTTTTTCCATGTCCGGTAACTGTATTACCCTGACGAGGATCTCTACCCCCACTAAGCTGAGAACCTAAGTTAGCTAAATTTGTTTTTGAATAAGATTTACCTGCTGCTTTTCTAGCCATCATATTTTTGACTCGATCCACTGTTCGTCTTTGTTGTCTTGCCGGTTCTGAATAATAACCCCCTAATGCATTCATTCTGTTTAACTGAGCTGGGCTATATCCATAAGCTCCTTGAGTTGCAGGTCTATATGCAGCAGAATCTTTTAAATTTTTTCCTCCAAAAAAAGCTCCTAAAGCCATTCCTGGTAATCCTCCCATTACTCCTATTGCTGCTCCTCCTATGTTTCCTTTATAAGCATTATAGAAAGGACCTGCCCAACGTCTAATTCCATCAAACCAATTTCCATCTTCATCTTCCTCTTTAAACATACCTGAAGCTTGAGCTTCTAAATCCTTACTTTGTGGATATCTTAAACCCTGTCTACTAATTCTTTGTTTGAGTGCGTCTTCCTCTTTTTTTGCTTCATACATACGTATATAATTAGCTCCATCAATTGTCTCTGTCTTTGGGATTCCTGCAGCTTCAGCACTTCCGCTAAATTCATTTTTAATAGCGTCCCAAGTATTTTTTAGTCTTCGTCCCAAAGGTCTGAATGAACCTTTCGTTCTATGATAAACAGAGTCTAAAGGATTCTGATGATCAATAGCTCTTAAAAGTCCTTTAAAAGTATCCCCAACAGAATTATAATCTTTGGTTTGCCAATCATCCGTGGCTTGTTTTAAATCATAAGGTAGACTTAAAATACCAGATGCGATAGGTGCTCCTAATTCAGCCCCCCCTGCTAAAAAATTTCCAACATAAGGAATTCCACTTAAATTTTTAGATACATTAGTAACATAATCATTCATAATTTCATTATGATACATATTAGGACTGGTTGCCCAGTCCTTTCGAGTTAAGTATTTTTGTTCATGAGCCTTAGGATAAATATAAGGATCTAAATTAATTGGTTTAGTATATCCTGGAATCCATGTTCCTGTATAACCCCCATCTTGTTTCTTCACCCGACTACCATATTTCTCAGTCCAGTCACGAGCAATCTCTGGCTCGTTGGCCCATAAATATTTACGTTGTTTTTCTGATTGAAATGGCATTAGCAGTTCCACGCTCTTAATGATTTATTAATTCTGCTATTAGGATCTCTTGCTGTTTTTTTTGAAGTTAATTTCTTTTTCATTCCACCCATTCGTGCACAGAAAGAAGCTCGTCTTGGATTACCTACTTTTTTACTAGGAGCTTTTAAAGTTCCTTTAGTATAGCTAGCTCTCCCTTTAGCATTTAATCCACCCGAAGGATTTTTTCCTTCTTTTCTTGTCCAGGCTGCTGTTCGTCCACCGCTTTTCATTTGACTTCTTTTTATAGCTTCATCACTAGGCGCACCTGCGGCACCTTTAGATCTCATTTTTTCTCCACGTTTTCTTTTTTGATGAATGTTATACCACAGACCTTTACGGGCTGTTTTACCTTCTTTAGTTACATGTGTACGCCCACCTTTGGCATACATAACTCTTCCATGTCCTCTTAATGCTATATCTCCCATTATCTTCTTCCGTCCGCTTGTACATCAAGTCTAAAAGTTCCAATCTTCCAGTCTTGATTTGTTCCTGTATTCTCTACTTTTAAAGAAACTGCTCTAGCTCTAGCTCGTGTATCCACTTTAGTCGTCGTTGAATCAATTGTAAAGGGACCTAACGAAGAACTTGCTTGTGATGAATTAGGGTAATCTCTTAAGTTTAAAGTGACCTGTGTATTTCCTGTTTGTGATAGGAAATCAGGAATAAATCGTCTAATCTTCATGATGTATTCTCCATCTCCCCTAAAAGTAATTCCTCGATCTTGATCAGAAGTAATATCAAAATCTCCTGATTCAATGTTAGCTGCAATCGCTGTAGTAGCTCCCCCTGCAACTTGGTTGTTTCCAGTCTCGTGTTCATAGTAAATAGTTGTCCCATCGGTATTGCCTACAACATCAAACGAAGTATCGGTATCAGCATCATAATGAGTGGCATGAGGTTTACCAAAAACAGAGGAATCTTCCCAGGCCGTTCTATTTAAACTACCTGTAGTCCAAATACCTCGTTGAGCGGAAGAATCAATATAGTTATAAGAAACCATTCGATTAACGACATTCGATCCCTCGGTACAATAAAACCACATCACTTCTCCAAATAAGTTATTTAAACCTGCATTAATCAATTGATTAGAAGTCGTATTTAAATCATCATAAACAAAGTCTTCAACTAAACAGTCCATGGATTCAAGTTGCCCAGTGTATCTAAAGAAACCATTTTCTGACATCCAGTAAGCGGTACCATCCACCTCGGTTGCAGCTTGTTTTCCAATCAATCCACAGTTCGTTCCAGATTGTTCAAAGGCGAAAGTAAAAGGGGCTCCAACAAAACGCATAATAAATAAGGAAGTATCGGTCCAAATGTATGTGGCATTACGACCTCGAATCGCTCCCATAATTTTAGAACCTCCCGCTAATCTTTGCGTACCTGCGGTATTAATTGCGGTTGGTGTATAATCCGTTAAAGATTCTTGAGAAGAGAATCTAATAAATAAAGGATCTTGTGTCGTAGTGTCACCAATAGTTGTTTCAGTTCCGAAGAACACTAAGTGACGATCAGGAGTTGAAACCAGCATATCTCTAGAAGCGGTAGGCGCTCCTGAAATAATTGTAGCTCGGTTAGAGGTAGCATCAGTTGCATCTGAATCCCATTCAAAACAAGCACTGTCGGTAATTAAAGCAATAAGTTTAGATCCATAATTATCCAAGGTCCATGTTCCAGGATCAAAGACTTTATCTCCTGAAGCCGCTTGACCCCATCCAACATAGTCAGTCGTATTGGTAACTGTGGCTCCATCAGAATGAGCCGCGCGAGTTGTGTTTCGAACCGCTCTTGTAATACCCGTTAAATCATTTCCGCTAACTCCAGTATAAGAAATTTCTTCTGTGCCCACTTGAATATAAGACGTTCCTGAAGAAGGAAAAGCAGAAGCATCGGCTACAGTAATTGAAGTTCCCGAACCTCCCGTTCCATAGGCATCATTTCCTAAAGCTCCATTTAAAGTCGTTGTTACTTCTCCTGAAACGGTACCACTCCATTGACCAATCCCCCATCCAAAAGCTCCTAGTTGTTGAGCAGGTCCTACGGGATAATAATGTTGAACTCGAATACCTCCCGACGTTGTGGCTCCAGCTCCTGTTTCAGCTGAAGGCATGGTAATGGTAATTGCAGTTGCACTTACAACACTCGTAACCATAAATTTTTTGTCATCAAAATCAGAGGCTGAATAATTGGAACCCGTGATCGCGGTAAAATTATCTAGATAAATAATGTCTCCCGCTGTAAATCCATGAGAACTACCAAAAGTTATAGTAACCACCGCCGTAGCAGGTCCTGGAGTGGTTCCTACTGTTGAAAACGCATTGGTTAATGTAGTGGTGCTTTTAATAGGGTGAATATCATAAAAGATACCCCCAGTGTAAGCATATAAAATTCGATTGGTGCCAATGGCAGCAAATTTAATTTGTGAATTATTAATAAAATGATGGAGGGCTCTAGCGGGTCCTGTTAGTTTACTTTCCCCTAATTGAGACCATCCCCCTATTTTTTCAGGGGTTTCATATCTAAAACGCACATAGTCGCCACCGACCCATTGCCCTTCGGCTGTGGTTGGTGTAACTTGTTTGTTAAATCCTGGTAAAAATCCTATCTTTTGTAGCATACAAAAATCCGTTTAGGATACAAATATACTATATTTTTGAATAGATCAACACTTAACACCAGCCATTTTTGTAGTCAATGGCCATCACTTCTTTAGCTTTTGCTTCTTGCGCTTTAGTAATGGTCCGTGGTTGGTGTTCCCTAAGCCTTGTTTTCTGTATCTTTCTCCCTCCTAATTGTTCGAAGAAGGGAAGCAACTTAGTATCAATATCTCTCATATTCCAAACATGAGTATAGATGCTGGGATCAGGGCCTAGCATATCTGTGTTAGTCCTGCAATGAATCCTAATGTAATTGTGTTTTAATTGTTCTTGATAAGTATCAAGAAAAAGATCTAGGTTATTAAGACGAGGATACTGCTCCTGACAATAATAAAAACCACTGATGATCTTATCGATGGGATCACGATAGACAGCAATTCTAATCTCACAGTCTTTGAGTTCTTTATGATAGGATTCAAATCCTTTCTCACGTCCAATGTAAGAATCATCACCACAATAGTCTTGAACATTGGTACCACTATACGTTGTAGGTTTTTCATTCCAAAGAAGCTGACCTAAATAATTAATAATGGTGGTAGATCCTGCTTTATTATTCCTGACATACCCGAGACGTTTCCCGCCTAAGGTGACACGAACTAAAGCCATTACTTAGGAATTCCTAAGAGGGGACGTTTATCTAATAAATTAGTATTAGCAAATGGACCATTGGCATGATTATAGTGTAAAAAAACTTGAGAGCAGACCGTTCCTTCAAAAGGTTCACGCCAATGCTCTAGATCACACCCAGAATAAATGAGCATGTCTCCTACTTTTAAATCAATTCGAACGCCTTTGGGAGCGCCGGGTTTAACGATGGTAGTTGTTTCTCTTCCAGATAAAATATTATCCGCTCCCGTAGGATCTAGAAAAATAGGCCATTCATCTCCTCCTAAATGTAAAGTGGTAGAGATTTCACAACTCGGTCGGTCTTTATGGCGATATAAAATATTTCCTTTTTCATAGAGTCGCGTGTATGAATACGTGGGAACTAAATCCATTCCCGTCTTTGCTTTCATAATAGGACGCATATACTGAAGTAAGGTTTCCATAACCCAATCAGCATATTTAGAATAAGTTCCCGGTACCTGCTTATCTGCTCGTGTTCCAATAAAAGGATTAGCTAGATTCACTTTATTATTCTTCGTCATAAAATCCACTGCATCTCTTTGCAACATCATATAATTAAAAATAAAGTTGGCGAGTTCTTTAGAAAGCGCTTGTCTAATGACTTGATATTTTTTTGTTTTAAAACTCATTGACGCCTCATCATAGGGACCGGATAATGAATGGGGACCCCTCCTTCTCCTACCACCGTGATAAAAAAAGTAATTAAAGTCAAACGATCCTCTTTTTCTGTACCATAATTCTCAGCTCCATGCCATTGATGACCATCAAAAAGGACCAGGCGATTAAAATTAGAATGAAGGTCTACACTCTTTTCAAAAGCATTATTAGCTTTCTTTCTCCATTGTTCCTGTGAGGACGGTGCTTTGAGATCTTTAAAGAATTTTCTTTTCTTATCGGTATAAAGAGCCTGAGAAGCAAAATGTTTTGGTTTATAAAGACTTGTTCCACTTTTAGGATGACGACTTAAATAAATAACCACTGTAAATTCGCTGGTATAATCCCGATGGATCCATCCACTTTTCCCATAGGTTTTGTAAGGAATCTTTTGAAAATGTTGAATTGCACTCCATTTAATTTGTTCAATGTTCATGGGAAATAATAACATCATTATTTTTTTAGTTGACCAATCAAAAAATGGTTTATCCACTTTATCTAATTGAGGGGAGCGTGTACCTGGCCAATGATGGTCTTCCGATCGTTTATAGTTAAGCTGTTTAGAAAAATTTATAATCTTATCGGGATCATCAAAAAAATTATCAACGATTAAAGTGGGCCACATCATTTATCCTACCTTCCCATCTTTATCTATTTGAATAAAATTGAAAGAAACCGAAACACGCCATCCCTTTTCTCCTTTTTCTTTAGACTCATTAATTTCTACCCCATGGGATAACCATGCTGGAAACATAATTATTTGTCCTTCAATGGCAGGATAAAGTACAACTCTCCATAAAGCTCTCGGTAAATTAGGTGTTCTTCTTGGTAGTATAATATTAGGTCCTGGTCTTGGATCTTCTACAAATAATCGTCCAGAATTTTCAGGAACTTTTACATAATAAACACCCGACCATTGAGAGTTAGGATGCATATGTTGTTTGTTATAAGATCCTGGATAATTAATATTGGCCCACATGTTTCCTAAACCTGGTTTAGGTTCCATACCATAATCTTTATAGATTTCTTCTTGCATAATAAAGAGTTCATCGCTCAAAGGTTGATACTCTTTTTTAAAATTCATATTAGTAGGACTATGCCATCCTCCACCCGCATTGGTTTTGGTTTCACTTTTATCTTTTTGACTCCAAGCTTTAATAAGAGGATATAAATATTTATTAAGTTTTTTAGGATTTTTAACCATCTTCATATAAATGGGAGTAGGAAATAAAATTTCTCGATTCATTTAGTAAGCTCCTAATCTTTTTAAAGGAGCAGGAGTAACAGAATGAAAACGATTGACATAAAAAACTAAACACAATCTATCATTCACACATCGACTAGGTCCATGAAAACAAGTTCCATCGTATAGAATCATACGATTATATAAATTTTTAATAACAATCACTTCTTTTTTCTTTTTGTCATAAATAGTGGTACCTGCTTCTCGATTAATCTTAGGGTTTAAATAGACTAAACCAGACATACCTTCTTGATCTTGATGAATAAGATTATCAAATTTTCCATGAGACGCTTGAGTTAAATGAAAAACAGCTGAGACATTCCAGGAAACCGAAGTCATATTAAAATCATAGAAAAGTGAAAAAATTTTATTACACATTGTATTAAACAAAGGTTTATTTATATAAGAAAGTTCTTTCGTTCGAACTCCTGGCCATGCTTTACTGCCTTTAGGTAAAGGAAAAGGATAATCTTTCTGTTTAAAAAAAGGTTGTGATAAGGCATACTTCCTTACTTCATTAGGATTTTTAAAAAAACCATCAACACAGGTAAAAGGAATCATTTAAACGGCGGTCCTCCGAACCACATAACTAATGATTGTCGTTTTCCTTTCTTAACTTTAGATACTCGATGACGAAGCATACTACAAAAGAAAATAGCTTGTCCTTGTATAAGTTGCTCAGGCTTATTACCTTTCGTCATAAATTCTAAATCGCCTCCTTCAAATTCATGTTGTGGAGAAAGTAGAATCGTCATAGATATTTTTCGAACAGGGGGCTCAAACTGACAGCTTACCTCTGCGTCCATATGCCAGTCATAAAATCCTCCTTTAGGATATTCGGTAAATTGAGCAACTTCGGTAATCTGCATTCCTTCAAAACCAAAATGATTTCGATTGGCTTGAAGCATACTTTGTTCAATTATTTTATACATATCAGGCATCGCCTTAAAAGGAATCCAGCTAATCGTGGTAATTCTTTTTTTAGTATCATAATTTCCTCCAGCTGTTTCTTTATGTCCCACTTTGGCCTCTTCTGGTTTTTGCTGATGACCTACGTTGATAATATCTTGACACTGTTGTGGAGTGAAGATAGGACCAACCGTATTAGCCATTAAACATTTCCATTTAGGTTCAAATAACATTATTGAGTTGTCCTTGAAGACACAGGATTATAATTAACATCAACATTACAAACCAACGTTCTTCGTTTTGCTTTTTTATTAGTAAAAGGATAAACCACATGACGCACATCATAAGGAAAAACATAAAAGTCTCCAATTGTCATCTTAGGAGAATAATCCGCTTTAACAAACTGCCCTGCAACACTTCCTAGTATTTGAAGTTGTCCATTCATAGGTTGATCGGGACGTGCAGGTTCTGGTCCCATATCTTTAGGAAGTTTAAGAATCATCACAGAAGATAGACCGGTATAAAGTTTTCCTTGATGAATATGAACAGGGTTATAGTCTCCTGCTTTCATTTCATTAACCCAAATTGAATTAATCTCCATGTGATAGTCTTGAGTCCTATTCCATTTTAAATAATGATCAAAAGTACTATAGAACCACTTTAAAATATCTTCAGAAACATAACTATGAGCATGCATTTTTTCATTCGTAGGACCTGCATAGAATAAGGAAACCTCGTCAGGAATTTTTCCTGCCAGCTGCTTGTTAGCATTGGGGAAATGTTTCTTTTTCGTTTCATAAAGCTCATTAAGCCCAACAAAGACTTCAAGGGGGACTTGATATCTTAAAATAGATTGTCCTAGAAATACAAAATCAAAGTTCATTTAAATTTAATCTTTCCATATTCCTTTATAATTTCTTGAGGAAGAATATTAACATTAGTTTTAGTTTCAATCAACTTTTTTGTATAAATGGTATGGACTCCTTTTCCTAAAACTCCTTCATCTTGATAAGACAGCCCATTAACTGACACTTGATGTAAATCAATAAATCGATGTTTCTTATAGAAAGGAATATCAAGGAATTTATAAATTCCTTTTATTGTTTTTTGGGGTTTATTAATAATTTCTTTATAATCTACAAAATGGACATGATGTTTATTCTCAGTTTTTAATAAATTATGCATACATAAAAGCTCTTTAACAATTTGTCCGTCTTTATGCATTAACTTATGACACATATCAGTAGGATTTTTAGACACTTGTCGTATAGTAGCGTCTGGAGTTTTATTAGCCCATGTTAACCAAGAAGCTAAGACTTCTAAAATAGGACGTACTAAAAAAATAATTCTAATATCTTCTCCATAAAACTTTTTAAGAAGATATAAGTTTCCCTCTGTTCCTGCTGGTCCCCGATCAATAATATATTTATAATTCCAATTTTCATAATACGCAGGAAGGATCGCTTTCATTAGACAATGTAAAGATTCATGATCAGGAAAATTTTTAAAAACATCGGTGTTTTTAAGATTCCAAATATCTTTATATATTTCTAAAGTAATACTGTTGGGAGTACAACAGATATCGGGATTTTGATTAAGGATAGAGGTAAGCAAAGTATTACCGGCTCTTGGAAATCCTGCTAGAAAAAAAATCTTTTTATTTTTTATTGGCTTCATATGCCCTTGCACGAGAAGGAAAACCTTCCACTTCGGTAGGAATATAGTCCATTGTTTCTCTCATCATATCATTAGGAACTTCACTGGTAATGATTTTAACAGGGACTTCTTTAATTCCTAGTTCGTGAGCAGCCAAATAACGATTATTTCCGATGCAACATTTATAACGATCCCCTTCTTGGATACAAAGTAAAGGATTAATAATTCCTTTCTTTTTAATAGAGTCTTTTACCCTTTGATAAAAAGGACTTTCTTTTTGATTCCAGGGTTGAGCTTCAAGATTTTTGTTTCTTAGAAATACTTTTTCGATTGGCACCATCATACTTCAGTTCTCCTGATTGTCTTACACGTTTTAAAGTTTCTAGTTGACCCAGTACATTAAAAACTTCAGGTTGTGAAGAGCCTGGTGTCAAAGTTAATTTTTTTTGTTCGAGTTGATGCATGTATGATTCAGCTTGATGGGTGTTTACATCTTGATCATCAAAGCTATCATCGTGAAATTCTTTCTTAAGTTTAGACCAAGTTGAAATTTCTCTCATTCGAGCCTTGGCCACCAGTTCCATATTTGCTCGTCCATAAAGTTTTTCTTCAAGTTCAATTTTAGCTAGTTTTTTTTCAAACTTATCTTCTTTAGGATCTGTAATTTTTTGTTGTAATTTTTCAATCTCAACATCATTTTTTCGGTAATCAAAAGAAAGGTGCATAAGATTTTCAAAATGTGTGTTTTGTTCTCTAACGGATTGCCAGTATTTTGCAGCATTTGTTCCATACTTATTATCAGAGAGAACCGAGAAACGCATTTCAGTTTCTGTTCTAAACATTTGTTTCTTTTTCCAGGTATCCTGAAGTTCAGGAACCATCTTTTTAAATTCACTAACATCAGCCTTATCTAATAAAGCCATTAGATGTTTAGCTTCTGAATTTGCTTGTTTTTGAATACTTCTTTTTTCTTTATTCATTCTTTCTTTAATGTAGCATATTTTTAAATCATATGCAAGGATTATGATGAAGTAAAAGTCTTAACTGCAAGGGGTCTAGGTACGGTCCATTCTTGGGTTGCTGTTGTAGGGCTTCCATTTCCACCAAAAACTAAAGCAGACAAACCTGTTCCTGCGCCTGCATTATATTGAGAAGGACTGCCTAAGCTAGCTACAGTAGTCCAACAAGTTCCATCCCAGTCTTCAGCATGAGTGGTAGCGCCAGGAGCTACATATCCTCCCATGGCTATAGCTAACGTTGAAGTACCTGCTCCAAAAAAACCTTCTCTAGCTGTATTCATATTATTTACTTCACTCCAACTTGTACCATCATATAATTCTGTAATTGATTTATCAGGACTTGGGTCACCTCCCATCATTACCGCTGCCGCTGAACTTCCTGCACATCCACAATTACCTCGTGCTGTATTCAGGTCATTCACTTCTGTCCATGACGTTCCATCATAAGTTTCAACAGTTGAATTATCAGAAGGAGGAGGCTGTACTCCACCTGCCATTATAGCTGTGGTTTGAGTTCCACATGTACCAAAACCTGCACTAGCTTTGACTGCAAGTAAAGTAGTAGCTGTGGTCCAAGAAGTTCCATTATAAGCTTCTACATTGTCTAAACCTGTTGTCCAACTAGATTGTGTTTTTCTTCCACCATAGATTAAACCTGCCGTAGTTGTTCCTGCGGCTGTTCCAGCACTTCGACTAACCAGAATATTATTTCCTTCAGCCCAACACGTTCCATCATAAGTTTCAGAAATAGCTACATCTGCAGGACCCGGTTGATAACCTCCGGCACATATAGCAGCTGTTTGTGTTCCTAAACCAAAAGAACTACCATCGTGCACTGCATTTAAATTGCCGCCTGATGCCCAGGCTCCTGTTCCTGTAGTTTTTTTATATCCTTTCATAACATTGCTTGCCGTATTATACCAAACTTGTCCTTCGGTTAATTTATTAAAAGTTGCTGGGGCTGAAAATTCTTCTGTTGCATTTGTCACTGCGCTTGGAGTTTTTCCTCCAAAAAATGTAGCTGTGGCTTGTGATGCTCCTATCGCAGAACCCACATTAAAACGGTCTGTAGCCACTGTAGCTGAAAGTGTTGTCCATGAAGTTCCATCGTAAGCTTCTGTAGCATTAATTGCCCCGGGAGGATTTTGACCAGTAGCTATAATACCCTCTGTTGATGTTCCTCCACATCCACCTCCATTTTTACGTGCTGTGTTTATATCTGCACCTTCTGACCAAGCACTACCATTATAAGTTTCGGATTGTTGGTGAGGAGAAGCCGTTCCTCCTGCAGCAACTGCTGCTGTTTGAATTCCTAGTAATCCTACAGAATATCGAGCTGTGCCCAAAGTTCCTCCGTTAGACCAACAAGTTCCATTGTATTCGTATACACCATTTATGGCGCTACCATTATAACCTCCTGCTGATAAACCAGCAGTTTGAGTTCCACATCCTCTATTTTCTCCCAAAGTTGCAGGCAAATTATTTCCTTCAGCCCAGGATGTACCATCATATTCTTCGGATAAATTTACTCCTGAAGGAGGTGGATCCCATCCACCTGCACCTAAAGCAGCTGTTTGTGTTCCCATGCCGGCTAAATATTTTCGAGCTGTTTGCATAGCGTTAACGGACGTCCATGCAGTTCCATTATAAGATTCTGTTTTGTCTGAAGCAGAAGGTTCAGCTCCACCGAAAGCTAAAGCAGCTGTTTGAAGACCTGCACCTCCAAGAGTACTTCTAGCGTTATTTAAATTTCCTCCACTTGACCAAGTTCCTGCGCCTAGTGCAGTAAGCGCTGGATCACTCGCAAGTGATTGTATTGGAAAACCTTTTATTGTTGAATAAGTTGCCATTAGCTTGTTGTCACCGTTTTAACGGTTGTTCCATTATAAAATTTTAAAGCATCTCCCGTTGAATTATACCACATCTGTCCTTCATTTAAAAAAGTATTGGGTTCTGAGTTTTCTTCATAAACTTCTGTGCTCGTTATATATCCTGGTGTTCCTCCTGTTACTAAATAAGAGGCTACTGGTGATCTCGTTCCATAGGAACCTGATCTTACCGTACTCAAAGTTGCTGATTTAACGGTCCATGAAGTTCCATCATAGCTCTCTGCTGCATTACTACTTCCAGGAACAGGTGGACCAGCTCCTGCAGCTACCATTCCAGCAGTTGAAGCTGTTCCAGCGCCAGGTTTTCCCATGTCTGCTCTACCTTTATTTAAAGGATTACCTACCGACCATGAAGTTCCATCGTATTCTTCAGCGTTGTATTGAGCTCCCGGAGAAGGAGATCCTCCAACGGTTACTGCATCTGTTTGAGTTCCAAAGGCTGAGTTATTATTTCTACTTTGATTCATCGCTCCGCCCGAAGCCCATGTTGAACCATTAAATTCTTGAGTAATTGTTGTTACGGCAGGAACTTCTCCTCCACAACAAAGAGCTGCAGTTTGAATTCCCGTGCCTGCTCCTTGTTTCGTAGCCGTTGCTAAACTTCCTGATGACGTCCAAGCGGAACCATTATATTTAAAACATTGATTTGATACTCCCGGTGTTCCACCAAACATTAGTCCAGCAGTTTGGCTTCCAGCTGTAGCAAAATAACTTGTTGCTGAAGGCATATTAGTTTCTTCACTCCATGCCGTTCCATTATAGTGTTCAGTATTAGCCGTGTAGCCTAGTGGATTAGAAGCACCACCTGATGCAACAGCCGCGGTTACTGTTCCCATTCCAGCCGCATTATTTCGTCCAGTATTCATAGCTCCGCCCGTTGACCATGCTGCTGTTGCAACAGGATCCGCTGATAAAGTCTGAACTTTAAAACCTTTGATTCCTTTGTAAGTCGCCATAGTTAAGTCCTACGGTAATGTATATTTTACGGGTCGTGTGTTGTGTGTAGTAGGTGCTTTTTCCGCTTCTGGTAAAGCATCCCAATCCGCTTGCGCCGTTTCCATTATCCCATCAACAATTGCTTGTGCTTCAGCTTTTGTTTTAGCAGTTCCACTCACTCTGTTGATCCAGGATACGCCTGCAGCGTTATTGCCTACAACCCAAACATCGCCAGGATGACCAGACAGATAGAAATTATCACGATCTTCGTGCGTAAAGAATCCCTTCCCTGTATTAGTCGCTGTACAATATGTGTTTGCCATAGTTTCCTCCTTATTTTAACGTATATTTTTCTACTTTTGTTTTTCCAACTATTATAGGATGTTTTTCTTCCGCAGGCAAATTATCCCATGTAGTTTGCGCTGTTTCAACTTCTCCATCCACAATCGCTTGTGCTTCTTCTTTTGTTTTTCGAGTACCATTGACTCGGTTTATCCAAGATACTCCTGCAGCGCTATTCTCTAAAACCCAAACATTACCGGGATGAGAAGTGAGATAAAACGTATTACTATCCTCAGATGTAATAAATCCTTTTCCCGTATTCGTTGCTGTACAATATGTATATTCCATAATTAGCTCACCGTCACCGTTTTAATTGCATAAACAGGATCGTTCCATTCGTTAGATGCACTACCATAACCACCTGATCCCAATGATCCGCCTCCTTGAAGAGCTGCAGTAGAAATGCCAGCCCCTCCAGCTTTACTTACTGATGCTGGAAGATCTGCAACTTCAGTCCAACTTGTTCCATCCCATGATTCTGTATTTGCCACTTTAGTTGGGGTTTCTCCTCCTGCGGCTATTGCTGCTGTCTGGCCTCCTGCCAACCCATTAAAAATTCCTCCTCGTGCTGTGGTTAAATTATTAACTTCAGTCCAACACGTACCATTATAAGTTTCTGTATTGGCAGTCGTTCCAGGAGGACCAAATGAACCTCCTGCGCAAATGGCTGCAGTTGAAGTTCCTCCACCGGAATCTAATTGTCTAGCTGTATTTAAATCGTTTCCTTCAGCCCAAGAAGTTCCATTCCATGTCTCACTTTGATCTAGGATTCCAGGAGGTCCTCCACCACCAAAACATAAAGCGGCCGTAACACTTCCTTGACTTGAACCTGTAGTATAATTTCGAACTTGATTTAAATCATTTTTTTCTGTCCAACTGGATCCATTCCATAATTCTGTATTATTCATTCCCGGAGCAGATTGAGATCCTCCAAAAACTAAAAAATTAGTTTGAGACCCAGGTCCTCCTGAACCTCCTCCTCCATATCTATAAGTTCCTAAACTTGTTCCTGTAGTCCAAGCGCTACCATTATAATTTTCTACGGCAACACCTGCTCCTCCACTTACTGGGGGTTCTCCCATTACAAAGATAGCAGCGCCTTGAGTTCCACCGCCCACAAGTAAATCCCTAGCTGTGGACATCGTACCACCTGAAGACCAGGCTCCTGCACCTTGAGTTCCTATTTTAAATGCTCCTGAATCATCATTATACCAAAGCTGACCAACAGATTCAGTAGCAGGAGGATCGCTTGATAATGATTGGACGTTATATCCTTGAATGCCTTTATAAGTTGCCATGAGGATTATTTATCCTTCAATAGCCACCCTTGTGTAGAATCTGTAAAGACTAATGTGAAAGCAGCACGTTCAACGGAAACCGTTAAACTAGCAGCTACACCATTAATTTTTTCTGATCCATTAGGAGTGACAGTTAAAGCGTTAGTGTCAAATGTGCCTGCATAATCAACAAGAGATACTTCATCTCCAAGTGTTCCAGCTGGCAATGTTACAGTACAAGCATTTGAAGTAGTATTAATAAAATATCCTTCTCCTGCTACAGCTGTTTTAGTCGCTGCTGTAATAACCGCTTGCCAAGAAGTTCCACCTGAGTTATCCACCCATGATAAAACACCACCTGTTGTTGAGGTTAATATTTGATCATTAGAAGTAGCAACGGCCGCCGGCATCGTTAATGTATAAGATGTCGTTGTTGCTGCTGCTTTAAATCCAATGTATGCACTATCATCTGTATCTGCCAATCGTAATTCTTTCTGAGAGTTAATTGTTAATCCAGTTCCAGCGGTCCAGATTAAATCTGCATCTCCGCCAAAAGCTCCTGAATTATTGTATTGAATTTGTGTATTAGAACCACCAGGAGAAGTTGAAGCTCCTACGCCAGTATTAATAATATCAGTCCCATTATGATAACATAAATAAGTCTCTCCTTCAGTTAAAGCAAAACCTGTGGCACCAGTAACTTTAAAAGTTAAAGTATTTCCGCCATGAGTTGTATTGTCAAAAACAATAAAAGGTTTTTCAATTGCGGCTGCAGGGTCTCCTGCTGTTGCTGCAATATCGAGAACTCTAGTTCCTCCCAAAGTTCCTGTTAATTCTATAATAAAAGCTCTTCCATCATAAGTTCCTGTCGAGCCATCAGGTATAGTTAAAGTTCTATCTGCAGTCATTGCGATAGAAGTATAACCAAAAGTATCTTTGATTTCGTCTAAAGTTGTATTTGTTTTAGTTCCCCATGTACCAGCATTTTCGCCAGTAGCCATTTTTTGGTAACCTAAACTATTATATGTTGATGCCATAAATCTCCTTAAGCTGCGTCACTATAACTGGTATTCGATCCAGTTGCAACATTTGTATACGACGTATTTGAACCTGTGTCAATGTCTTGATAATGCTGAATTCCAAGATTTCCGAAAGAAATAGTTCCCGAAACACCAGTTAATTCTACAGTCGTCAAAGTAGAAATAGTAATAGAACCTGTATTAGTAGTGGCTGAAACTCCTGTTACAGGAACTCCTATATTAATGTTAAGTGAACCCGTCGCTGAAGTAGCTGAAACTCCAGCTGGTTGAACCGTAGGATTTGAAGTAATCTCAAGCGCTCCAACAGCACTTGTTGCTGATACGCCAGTTAATGCTGTGGTGTTATAAGATCTTGCAGTTGGTGTTCCAAGAGCTGATGTAGCTGAAACTCCGGTTAAAGGAACTCCAATTTCTACATTTAATGAACCATCGGCAGTAGTTGCTGAAACTCCTGTTAAAGAAACTGTTACATTTCCAACTATTGTTGGTGTTCCTATAGAAGTTGTTGAAGAGACTCCTGTAAGTCCCATGACATCTGCAGGTGTAATTGCTCCTACACTTGTAGTTGCTGAAACTCCACTAGGTCTAACGACTCCTTCGTCAACAGATCCCCAACCATTGTATCCCCATTCAAGAGTGCCCCAACCAGGTTGAACAAAAGCATCAACACTTCCTACAGAAGTTGTTGCTGATACGCCGGTTAATGAAATGGTAACGGTTTCAGATGACCAAGTATTGGCCCCCCAAACATTATTGCCCCATGTTGCAGCCATAAGGAAGGACTCCTTATGCTATTCGTATGATTGCTGTTGATGCCGCTGCCGCTGGAAACTCTACTGTGAAAGTTCCACTGGTAACGGTTTTGTCTCCACCAAAATCAATGGCACAAACTGCTGCGTCACTTGAATGCGAATCATTAAAAATTAAACAGCCTCGTGCAGTAAATGAAGCTGAAGTCCAGCTCGTGTCTGCAAAATCACAAACCGCTGTATCACTATCTAACGTAGGAGTTACACTCGTAAGAGCATTTCCTTTTGCTGTATAGCCGCCAGTAGTCGCGAGTTCTTCTGAAGTTGTATAAGCTGTTGTAGATTTATTTAAAGTCGCATCACTATCGTATAATGCTAAGTTAAAAGTATTACCACTTGATGCAGTAAAATTATGTTCAGCCTCTAAAATTTCTTGTTTGAAACTATTACAAATTGCTGATGTTATTGCCATGTTTATCTCCTAATTTATGGATTTGGTGACTGAATGGGTATACGAATTGTTCCATCCGTATAATCATCTCGTCTCCGTCTTCCAATTTGCTCTGCAGCAAATTTCTCTAGTTCTTGTTTATACCTATTTTCATATAGTGTCAACATGTCCATTGGACCTTTTAAAAAGCCATAAGCCTCTATTAAACAGGCATATAAAAGGCCTGCTGGAAAATATTGACTAAGATAGGTAGTAGTATTACCCGAGCTTAAACCCGTAGGTTTAGCATTAAAATGAACTTTAAAAGCATAATTTGCATCAGGAACTGGAGCGACCATCATACGTCCTGAAGTCGTATCAGTTGTACCTGTGGCTCCACCGAACATAGCATAATATTTAGGGGCTCCTGTAGCTGTTTCAGCAGGAACAAACTCTTGTAAATAGGTTCTATCTTTTTTCTCTAACCATGTATTTACACCTGTTGTTGCCGAAGTAGAAGTGTAAACCTGCATTCCTCTCACAAATAAACATCCTGCGGGAGCATTAATTGTAGATTGATTTGCAACTAAATTTCCAATTTGAGCTTTTCGATCTGCATCGATAGGGCAATCTCTCATTATTCTATATTCTGCAGCTTCAATAAATTGATTAGTAATAGTAGCAGTAAGAACGTTGGTTCCTACTTCAGTATAACTTCCAATTGCTGTGGTTAATGTTGCGTAAGTATATCCTGCCATTATGCTCTAGCGTTAACCGGACCTGCAAAGATCGGAAAGCCGCCTCCTGTTTGAGTTGTACTAGCTGCCGAAGCTAATGTAAAGGTATAACTATCATCATCTACTTTAGTAATTGAATAAGATCCTCTAACTTTGACGTTTGCATCATGAGCCGAAGCTGTCGTTGTTTGAGGAGCTAAATTATAAGTAGGGGCTGATGAACCTCTAGTTAAACCCGTTAAATCATTACTTGATTTACCTGTATATTTAATAGTTTCATTATCGTTAGCTCCTGGATTAACCACAATATATCCTGAAGTTGGAAATGCAGATGCATCTGATAAAGTTAAAGTAGTAGCCGAATCAGTAAGATCAGAAGCAAGAGTTGTTTCTAAACCAAAAATAATAGGAGAAACTCCTCCTACCGAAGAAACAACATTTCTAAATCTCACTGCATCCCCGGTTGATCTACCATGATCTGGTTCGTTAACTGTAACTGTAGTAGAACCTGCTGTTGATAAAGGATCATTAGGTAAAATTTTAGGTGTGTAAAATTCAGTTCTTGCAGGTCTTGCTCTTTGTAAAGATTGAGGATCCGCGCCTACGGGCTTAGGTTGAATTAATGGAGATTTTGGTTCATATTCAGAAATATGTACCCAAGCTCCAGTCCATTCTCTCACCATTTCCAAATAAGGAAATGCCTGACCGGATCGATCCGAAATTGATAATGCGTATTGTCCTCTTGAAAATTTAGCCATAATTAAACACTCGGATAATAAGTTTTAGGAGTTATATAAGTACTAGATGGTGAACCATCTTCTGATAAAGCTCTTTGTAATTCATCTTCATAATAAAGTTTCATTTGTTGAGATAATTCAGGATTATATTTTTGACTTAAATAAAAAGCTAATCCTGCTACCATACATGGTACAAAACGATAAGGAACATCTCCTACATTAGTAAAATCTCCTACATCTTTAATTCTTTTAATATAATTATAATTTATTGTATGACCATTTTGAGAAGAACTAGGAGTCAAATAAATTGTCATAGTAACTCTATCAATAAATCTTTGTACCCAATATTGAGAAGGAACACCTGTTGCTGTTTTATTAGATAAAGCTTGATAAGTAGATCGATCAATTTTAGTAAGAGGAGAATCTACACTAGATGCATTTCTGTAAGAAGCTTCTAATATATCTCCGGCGCCATAAATGGCTGTTGTACTTGATGTACCATCTCCTGCAGATCTATAAATAATATATTCATTTTGATCTGTAACTAAGGTAAAACTAGAATTGGCTACTTCCCAATAATGTAAACCTCTATTACCCCATTCTTGAAATAAAATATTTAAAGATCTTCGAGCTGTTTTTAATTGATAGCCCGAAGTTGCTTGTAGACCAATACGTTCGTATGCGTCTTCAATAACTTCATCAATACTAAACGTTTTTTCAAACGTGTTTGTGGTAGCAATAGCCATTCACTACCTCCTTAACCGTAATAAACGGTTACATGCGTTGTTACTGCGTTCGTTACTTTTAAGCTTGTACTAACTTTAATCCCTGTTCCTGGTAACATGATCTGGCCCCAAACTGGAGCTTTGTGATCGGTCACATTGGAAGCTGGGACATTAATAACCCATACAGCTGTTGTATCGTCATTAACGGTTATAGTTCCTGCTCCAACATTCGAAGGTTGGGACCAGGACACTCCTAGTACTCTTGCAGGACCATCAAATACAGTCGTAGTTGAAGCTGAAGTAATGTTCACGGCTTTTATATCTACTGGATATGTACTCATATTTTCTCCTTAGTCGTGAGCTCCCGAAGGAGCTCACATTATTATTTATTACGCGTTCGCAAATGGTGTTACTATAGTTCCTGTTGCCAGTACTAAAGAATCATGCACCAAATACTCATTATCAGCAATTGCTGTAATGGAAATAACGCTTCCTACAAGACCACCTGCAGTACTACCTGTCAAAGTGATTACATCATTAGCTGCTGCTGGTATGAAAGCTTTTTTCGCACCGTCATCTACAGCTAATAGAATTGCCCCAACGAACTTATCAGTGCCATCAGTTAAGATGTCCATATCAGTTGCTGCTGTTGCAACATAGAAATGAAAAGTTGCTCCGATATTGTTGAGATTATTGTAGTCGGTGTCACCCGCTACAGCGCTATTCGCGTTAGCATTAATTGTAGGTAATGTAAATTTACCATCCGCGTCGTTTGTAAGTAAAAGTCTTCCTGCATGAGTAGCAACTGTTAAAGTTGTGTCAGCAGTTAAACTTATTGTATTGCCAGGACCTGTATTAATGAATCCATTTTTGGAAATCACTGGTCCTGAAAACGTAGTTTTTGCCATAATTATAATCCTCCTAGTTTGTAAGATCTAGTCTCTAGGCCGTCGACTATACGCGTCTAGATCTAATTAATAATTGTATAGTAATTGATTTATACCCTAAATTTAATTTTGGCGCAAGTGATCCTGTAGTTTTTATATGATTTTTAATAGCGCTTAAGTGGCTATTGAGACTTCAGCCTTAGCTTCTTCGATTTGGTTAACACGATGAGCAACTCTTGCTTCTTCTAGTTTGATCTGAGTGATAATTTCTTTAATTTTATCATCAATCTTCACCATGTGTAGAGTATATTTACCTGATTCGTTATACTCTTGCTCCCAATCTAACTCCAAGGACTTCTTCTGTTTGTATAGGTCTTGGGTCATTTATAACCTCCTCATAGGTTATCCATTTACCACTTTTTGCAGTAAATCCATTTTTTTCAAATAATACCTCATTTTTTCCTAGTTTGTCAAGGATAGAGTTTTCGATACTTTGAGGAGTATCTTCGCATGTGACTATAAAATCGGCAGAATAGCCACAATATTTTATTTGAATTCTGAATTTTTTCATGAGTTTAGAAGTTTACATAAAAAATGAGGCCGTTTTAAGGCGGCCTCATTTCGTTAGTTATTTGATGTATTACGCACCTGGTGATGCATAGATACCTCTAGGGTCAGAACATCCGAAGACGTATCTTTCTCTAGCTTTGTATCTAACGTTACCAGTATCAAAGTCGCCTTCCATTGATGTTTTCAATGGTGCTCTGTTGAAATGCTTCATTCCGTTAGGAACGTCTGTAATGATGTAAAACGCATCAGTGTCAGATAAGTAGTGGTTAACTACAAATCCTTGAGGAAGCATCCCCATGTTTTTGATTGCGTTAATGTCATTATCAGCCGTACCAACTCTTCCTGGAGACTTCATCAGTCTTTCAGCAGTAAATTGTTGGTTAGAGTGAAGAATCATCTTCATTCCTCTAGCCGCAATTTTAAGACCACGTTCATCAGTGAATGCAGCAATGTCAATCAAAGACTGCTCCAAAGATGTTTCGTTAAGGTCTGCTGCTGTTGATAATGTATTGCTAAACGTACCTTGTATTGTCGGGTGAGAAGCGTTTATTAAAGAAACGCCGTCGCCTGTTTTAAAAGTAGCTACGCCAGGTAGTCCATTGTTTAATGGAACTACTGCTTTCACTTGTTTAGCGTTAGCCATAGAACGTGCTAAAGCTTTTGTATAACGAGAAGAAAGTCTGTCATAGAGGTTGTCCTCCATAGCTTCTTCTGTTATCGCAAATGCTAGAGCGATTGTTTCCATAGTGTAACGTGCTGTAAAAGTTTCTTGTGCTTCGTCGTATGAAACGCCTTGGCCTTCACCTTTTACATCTGCGTTTGCAAAACCACTTAACATTACTTCCTCTTCGAAAGCTCTGTCAGATGATTCTTCAGCATAAATTTCTTTATGCTCTTGGTCGTACCTTTTGTATTCCAGCCCAAATAGTGCATTAAGGCCAGGTTCTAGTTCTTTAACTAGCTGTGCTCGTGATATTGCCATAGTCTATATGCTCCTATTAATTATGCCCCAAGGCGCTTAAGTTAGTTGAAACAACAACAGAACAAAATGCTGCTGTAACATCCTGGTTTTCAGGATCTTCAGCAACTCTAAGTAGTCTGAATTGTTTACCGTCAGCAGAAGTTGTACCTAAGTCTAGAGTAGAAGATGATTTACCAGTGGTATCACTACCAGCTGATGCATTCATATCATACGTCTGTAAAAACTTAGCTTGTGCTGCTGCTACAGTTGTATCTAACAGTGCGTCCATTGCGACTGTAAAGGTTGAAAAGGGATTGTCTTGTACAAAGGCTGTGATGTCTTCAGAGTTAGCAGGTGTTATGGTTGCTAAATAGAAATTTGCCCAAGTCGGCTTTAAAGTTGTAGCCGCATTGTAGAAAATTCCGTTTAAAACACCATAGATATCCGCCGCAGAACCTTGTCCGCCTTGAATATACCCACTGTTGTCTTTAACACATTCGCCATTGTAAATAGTCGTACCAAAGGCTGCATCGATTTTGTATTTAGATTGCCCTTGCGGAGCTGGAGTATTTCCAACTGTCGCTGCAGCAATCAAACCAAAACCTTGCGAGTTATTATTTGCCATAGTTTTATCCTATTTCAATAGTTGTTAATAAAAATCGTTGGTTTGAGAATTGTTAAAAAATTAACTTTTCTTTGTACCACCGAAGGTTACGCTAGTCTGTCGATCAACATTGATCGGCATACTTGGGTGCTGTTCCTTCATGAGATCGTGCTTCACTGCTTCGTCTCGAGCATCAGTTTGTTTCTTATAATACTCTGTACGTTGCTTCGCGAGCTCTTCCGATATCCTAGCCAGCAATAGGCCACCTACCCCTATAATCCCAGCATATTTTCCGTCTTTAACAACGGGATAATCTTCGCCTTCGTATTCGTCAGCTCTCACTAATTCCCATCCGGATCTTAATTTACCCGTGACGTTCTTAGTATCATCGAAACCAACGCTTTCAGCTCTGATCCATCTGTGCCTGTATCCTGCAGGCGGCTTGGGAGCATCTAGAGATGATGGAGGAGTCCATACTTTGGGTCTTTCAGTTTTAGACCTAGTTTGACTCGCACGTGAAGGTGTTTTTGTTTCTTTTGTCATATGCTTATGCCTCCTTCGTGAGTTTTAATTGTTTTGCATATTCTTCGAGTGGCACACCTAATTTTTTAGCAATTGCTACCTGTGAAGGTGTGAGTCTTACAGTTTGGCGTCCTGGTTTAACGCTTCTTGTCGCAGAAGCAACCGTCTGAACGGGTTCGGACGTTTTTCTAGTTTCACTCTTATCAAATTTATGTGGAAAGTCAACTCTTATTCTTTTATCTATTTCCACATAGTATTCATTCGATTTAGGGTCAAAACCTTCTTTTTCCACTAAATCTTTATGAATTTCAAAAGCGGTAAACGTCATAGCTCGGTCGCTACCGAACCATCTGTTTTTTCCAGCCCAATCTTCAGCACGAGGATCAGGATCCGGCAAACGTTGAGGCGTTTGCTTAGGAAGATATCCTCCATGCGAAAGTCTAGGTTCCGCTACAGATTCTTCTTCTTTTCCTGCCTTAGTGGCTGCTAATTTAGCATTATCAAAAGATAGCTGTGCTATCCTTTTATTAGCCGCTACTTGAGCTTTCGCATCTCCAGCTTCAATAGCACCAGCTAATTCTTTTTCAGCTGCTTCTAATCCACTTTTAACGCTACTTTCAAGTTTAGCAATATAATCTTTGTCCACTTTTTTGAACTTAGATTCCATTGCTTGTCTATTCGTTTCTACAGCACGAGCATAATCTACAGCTGCCGCTTCTCTACGTTCAGCTTCTCGCATTCTACGTGTTAATTTAGAAATACGTCCTTGTACTCCTTTGCTGTACTCTTCTAGTTTTTGGTCTTCTTTTGGTTCGCTAGTTTGAACATCAGACTGCTTATCAGATTCCGCAGGTGTGTTATCGGACTTAGCACCGTCTTCAGTAGTTTTTTGTTCCTTCTCTTTGTCATCTTTGACCTCCACTTCTGACTCTTGAACTTTTTCCTCGGGTAATTCTACATCAGCCCCAGGACCCGATGTATCTAAATCAACCATCGGTTCTTTTTTTTCTGTTACTTTTTCTTCTGTTTGCTCAGGCATAGTTTCCTCCTATGTTAGTATTTATGCAAGATGCTTTTAGGATCTTGTATTGTTGCTAAGACTTCGTCTTCGTTGAGGAGTCTTACTTCCCCACCTTCTATCTCAATCCTTGAGCCTGCATAACGGGCAAAGACTACCCAGTCACCGACCTTGCACCAAGGACCATTAGGATAACGTTTTTTATCCCGATAGCATTCCGAGCCCATAGCAAGTACGTTTCCACATTGGGATCCTACTTGTTGACGCTCTATAGTGTCTTGACCTAATATTACTCCACCTTTAGTTTTTTCATTAATTTTAAAAGGAAGAACTAAAATTCTCCATCCTGTAGGTTGCGGTAATTGAGCCGCTTCTTTTGGAATCTCTTTTTTTGGTTCTGATTTTGTTACACCAACCAAACCTTGATTAGGTAATTTAATTTTTGGGACTTCTTGGGTTAATATCGACGACTGTTCCTTTTGTATCATTTTGCTCCTTCTCATTTAGCAGGTTAGAGATTTCCTGTCGCACTGATTCCAGTGCATGTATTTGTCCAACAATATACTTATATGATTCCATATTGTCAACCCCTCCAGATGTAATATTAATTGCAAGGGCTTGAATGCGTGTTTGAAGTCCTTTCTGTACTCTGTATAAAACCTGTAATGGATCTAAAGCCATTTATTTACCGTTTTTTCCTCTTCTTCTCATTCTTAATTTCTTTTTATAAGCGTCCGTTAATTTTTTACCTAACGTAGGCTTAATTTTAATTTCTTTAACTGGTTGGGTTTTTTTATTCCACCAACTCATTATTTCTTTTTAGCCATTTTTTTAAAAGTTTTAGCTAATGCTTTAGCACGGCCTGTGCAACCTTTTTTAGTAATTGGTGTACATTTGCCTTTAGTGCCTCTTCGTTTAATGGAAGCTGTTGCTTTTTGAATCCATTTCTTATCTGTTTTTCCACCTTTAGCCATACCTAAATATTTAGGTCTTCCCATACCTCCTACTGAACCACCTATTGCATGTGCTTCACGTCCAGTGACAGTTGCATGTAGCGGACTTAAAACTCTCCAATAATTACTCATTATTTTTTAAGTTCTCTTACTATTCTTCTTTTTTCAGCTCTACGGTTTCTGTTAGATTTTTCAGCATCAACACGACCTAGTTCTTCTAGTCTGTTTTCTCTAGAGGTATTTACTCTTCCACCTTTAGCTTTATTTATTCTACCAGATTTTCTTTTGCCAAATTTACCATAAGATTCGTCTCTACGATCCTTCATAGACTGTTTCTTAGTAGATTCTTTTCCAGTACGCATGCCTAATGATTCGTCTTCTCTTGCTTTGTAGCCTTGGCTTTTTTTACCAACTTTGCCACCTTTTGCAAAAGCTCTATCACGTAGACCTACTCGACCACCCGTAGCATACATTGCACCACCACGCATACCCATGTCTTTTTTGTAATAGCCATGTGCTTCGTCTTTACGTGCTTTGCCGCGGATTTCGATACCGTGTCCTTTTTTTGATATATCACCCATAGTTAACTCCTTAATTAGTAATTATTATACTTTATTTTAAAAAGCAAGTCTACTTTTTAAAACCTTTTTTAATGAATTTAGGAGAAGCTTTTAAGCCACCCACTATATTCTTAATTCTAGTTGTAATTTGAGCTTTTTTCCCTTTGCCATACTCTTTTACAAATTTCCAACCCTTACCACCAGTAAGGCTTTTTTGTTTATTTATATCCATTATTTCTTCCCTCCATTACGGAATATCTGAGTTCCCTTAATGCCAAAAACGCTCGCCACGACGAGAATCCATAAATTTGTAAACCATTTCGGCAGATTAGAGAAATACTCAAAAAAGATCTCTATCTTCTCCATAGCCGCCGGATCCTCTGTCCACACCGACCAGGCGAGCACAATTATCGGGAGTGTTAAAATCGCCAAAACGATTTCGTCCTTGTAGTCGTTTTGCCGAGCTTCTAAAAGTTTGCCCTGGTAAGATTCTTCACCTCGGGCCATACGCTCTGCATGCATTAACTGTGCATCAGACATAGCCATCTTTGTCTTTTGACGATTGGCGTATATCTTACTCCCAGCTTGTAAAGCAATTTTTGCTAAACCAAACCAGGCCATATTAGTACCACTTAACTTCTGATTTTTTCTCTTTTAACATTCTACGCTGGCCACCCACTTTATTTACTACGGGATTGCCTTCAGGAACTTTAATCTCAACGCCGCCTTTTAAAAGGCCGTCCTTATTCAAGAACTGCTTTTGATTAATTCCTTTGTAGAAAGGTTCTTTGTTTTTTGCCATATTTTACTCCTTAATTGTTATAGATTATCTTTTGGGACCTTTCAAGGTCTTTACATCCTTACGTTTCATATTAGCAATGTCCATTTTCACAACATCAGACATATGCTGTTTAGTTAAAGATGTATCAGCTCTTAATTCAGCCAATTCTTCATTTTGTTCAAGCTTATCATCGGTAATGTCCCGATTTTGAACTAATTTCGCTTTATCGATGTTAATTCTAGCTCCCATTTCCTCTTTTTTACGTTCATTTTCCATTGCCTTCAAATCAACCTCTCTCGATTTGATTTTAAGCAAAGGATCATGGTCAAATTGAGATGTAATTTTCTTTTCTTCCTTCATGAACTCTTCCATCATTTCAGAAATCAAAATTGCCTTTCGAGCTTCAATTTTCATGACAATTTGCTGTAATTGTTGTTGTGCTTGTGGATTTTGCATCGCTTGTTGCTGTAATTGTTGTAACATGGCTGTTTCTTGCTGGAATTCGATGTCTACTTGTTCTTGAGCCATCAAACCAATGTGTTCTAAGATGTTTTTTTCTAAAGCACCCATCACCATAGGGTTATTTCTCACCATATTCGTTGCCATGAAGTAAAGGTGCGACGTAATGTGCGCTCTATGGTCTTGACCTCTATAAGCTTGGAAAGGTTTTTGTGACATTGCTTCAATATTTTCAATTGCCGGATCTTTTGGTGTTGGTGGAGGCGGCGGAGGTAAAATTCTATCAATATCTTTAACGCCTAAAGCCTCATACATCTTACGATACGACTGATATAGGTTGTGCATCTGTGGATTTGACATCGCTAACTGTAATTCTGTTTGTGCCATAGTAATTCTTTGTGTTTGAGAGAAAATATTAGGATCTGCAACGGGTAAAATATCAATTCTTTCATCAAAATCTTGAACTTTAATTTCTCTTTGTCCTCCAACTACATCATAAGGGTAAACGGGAGGTAAATACGTTGCAAAAACAGTCGCTAATAAGCCAAATTCTCTTTTTAAAGCTGCATAAAGTCTTTTATGAATAGCACTCATCACTCTTGAGCCTCTTTCGAGTAAAGCAACCGTTGTTCCAACGGCAGCTTGTTGATTTCCATCACCTACTTGCATATCAGCAATCGAAGCAAAACGTTGTCCTGCTTGAACAACAATTCCCATCAACTGTAATAGCGTTTGAGAAGGTTCTTTATACGGTAAAAATTGAAATGCGTCTTTTAAACTTCCACCAGGAGCATCCACATCTCTGAATTCTCCAGGTTGAATAGGAGCTGCGTCATCTCTAACTCTAACTCCTCTTAATTTAAAACCTGCGGGTAGGTTTGATAAGGTTCCTGCGTCTAATAATTGGCGGAGAGCCACCGTTGCGGTTCTGCTCAATCCGCCAATCATGTGAATCAATCCAAAACCATAAAATCCGAGTCCGGGCAGAAATTTAAAGTGGACAAAATATTGGACTTTTTTCCGAGTTGGATCGTTGGGCGCAAAATTCCTTCTGATAGATAAAACAACTCGACTACTTTCTTCGAGCGTTACTACATAAGGAAGCTTGATTCCTGTTGGAATACCAGTTTGAGGATTCATATCTTCAAATCCTTCTAAATCTAAATTAACATGACACTCTAAAAGAGTATAAACATCTTCGGGACGACCCACTTTATTTGTGCCTGCAAGTGATTTTTGTTTTTCTTCTAATTTGTCTGTGGTAATAGCGGGTTTAGCTAATTCGACATCCCGATAAAACCCTGAAACTTGTTGTTTTCTCAATTCATTTTCTGACATCTTAACCACGTGAATAATAGCTTCGGTGTCATCTAAAGAAGTCGCTGAATAAGGCACGACTAAATCATCCGCTTGAACAAATTTAGAAACGGCTCTTTGAAGTAAAGCGTCATAATAAACTTTTTTAAACGTTGATCCTGCTAAAGGTAAGTGAAATAACATTTGATCGAACTCGGCTTCGTATTCTTTAAGATCATACATGATCTCATAATTCATAAAATCTTTAACACGTTGTGATTGCTGTTCACGTTGAGGATCGCTACGACCAATCACCTGTGTTCTCACCGGCCCATCGGCTGGTAATAGTTCTTTATAAGCTTGTGCTTGAAACTGAGTTACCGCTTCCGCTAAAACAGGGTGGGTTGCTCCACTTGCGCCTTGGAAGGGTTCGGTTTTAATACTGTATTTAAAACCTAAAAGATCAAGTCCTTTAATGTAGGTTTGTTCCCAGTCTTTTCTTGAATTTTTATAATCGGTATAATTAGCTTGCATCTCTGAACCGAGTTTAGCAAGAACACCATCGTCCATAGCTTCAGCTAAGTTATCAAAATGCCCCTCGGGTTGTTGTCCATTGAGCTTGGATCGTGGGTCAAAATTAAGCTCTACACCGCCATCGGGTAATTCGGTTTGTTCAACGTCCTCGGTAACTTGATCTTCAACTAAATTAACTTCAGTATCTTCGCCAGTTACATCAGGTGTTGGAATTTCTGTAGGTTGTTTTACGACATTAGGTAATGTCTTATCAATTTCTGCCATTTTCTATCCTATATTTTGAACTATATCATCTCCCAGCAAATAAGTCAATCCTTGTGGTGTTGGTCCTTTTTCTGGAGGTATGGTTGTTGTTAATTTGGGTGCGCTTTTAGGTCTCCATATACGACCCCCATCTTTGACTTCCATAATGTTTCCTTTTTTCCATCTTTTCCATCTTTTAAAATCTTCAAAAAACTTACGTTGGAAGTTATCTTTTTTTCTATTTTTTCGATCTTCTAGAAATTCTCTAAATTCATCATCTTCAATCCTTCCACCTTCTGCATTTTTCTTACGATCTTTAACGTCAAACTCCTCTAATATTTCCGTTTGAGCATAATCATCTTTCATAAAATTAGGATCATCAGCAAAGTCTCCAATTCCACGTCCTTCTGTAATCTCATCAAAATGTTTTCGCATTCCTATAGGATCTGCATTTCTTCTTAGATCATCTAGCGCCGTTGATGACATATTACTCATTTCTGATTTAGTTAGATCCATTTCATCCATTATTCTTTTATCCAATGTCTCTAAATACGCATTAGAATCAGAAACCTTCATTTTTTGTTCAATTTTTTTTAAATCCTTTTTCATACTCAAATCTTGTTGCACTCGTTTTAAGGCGCTATCATATATTTGCCTTTGGTAGGTTACGGGCATTTCATCAAAGGGTTCTTTCCCTAACTGTTCAGCTATAGAATCTGCAAGGGTATCCGCGTCATATTTATAATCGCCTGTCGCAGGTTTTTGATAAAAGACTTCCTCATAAGCTTTAGCAAGCACCTTATCTATTTTTTTCTGACGAAATAATCTTTGTTCCTCGAGCTCTTCAGGTTTTACATATTTATCTAATGCTCCTGAGTAATAATCACGTCTCATCTGTTCTTCATAAGCTTTGGCTTCTTTAACTGAGTCCTCAAGTTCAGCTACGGTACGACCGAAATCATACCAATCGAGTTCACCGCCATGATGTAAGTCTTGCATATAATCCTCTATTTCTTCCTCTGTGGGTGGTCTATCTTTATCTGATCTTTTGTATTTCTTCCAGGTTGAGATACTCTTACCCGTTTTTGGATCCCAGTTAATTTCTTCAACATCAACAAGATCTTCTAAAAGTTTTTGCGAAGTGTCTTGAGCACTTTCAACAAATCGTTGGGTATTAAGTCCGTGTAAATTTTCATTGAAAAGAGAGGTAATTCCTTCTGCCTTTTCTTTAGCTACTCTTATCATTTCTTTAAGTCGACCCTCTTCGCTTGGTTTAGGCTGACGACGATTAGCCACAATAAAATCAATAATTGAGTCACCTATTTTAAAAGGAGGTTTGGGCTGAGGAAAGTTAGGTCCTCCCGTTTTTTGAGGGGTCTTTTTATCTTTGTCTTTTTGACTTAGCGCAAAAATACCTGCTCCAGCTGTGGCAGTCGGTATTAATGGAAAACCTCCCACTCCTGAAAGCATTCCTTCTGAAGTATCAAATCCTGGATTTATATATTTCAAATCCATCGTTGTGCCATTGGCTAAACCAATTCTTCCGCCTGAGGCATGGTAAGTAGGGTTTTGAGGATCCCAGTTTTTTATATCCTTTAATTCTTCCGCTTTTCTTTTTCTTCTTTGTTTTTTTATTTCCTCTAATATATCATCAAAAGCACCTTCCAATGGATCAAATACTTCATCACCATCAGCAAAACCAATTCTTCCGCCTTCGGCTTTGTCCTCTGTAGGAACTTGTCCTAAAATTTTTCTTTCTTCATCGGTTAAAGGTTGTCCTTGCATATGTTTTGTAAATATTTCTTCCCAACTTAAAGGCACTTCTCCCCCATTAGAGAAAGGATTTCTTGCTTTAGGTAGTTTTTGGTTGATGTAATCCATTAACGGCATTTCACTAGCGTGGTTATCTTTCCAGTCAGCCCAGGAGCCTCCATAGGAGAACGCGAACCCCGGATCACCGCCATACATCATTCCGATTCTTCCGCCTTCACCCAGCATTTCACCTAGGCCTCCTGCGGATTCCATAATTTCAATATTTAAATCTTTTTGTTTATCTTTATAAATCTTGATTAAAGCGTCATAAGATTCAGGCATCAAACTCGATTTTAATTTTTTAATCGCCGCAATTCCTTTATCAATGTCTTTTTGTTTGCCCATTAGTAATATGTCCTATTTATAAGTTCACGCTTGGGCTCGACGTAGTCTTCTGGGTGAGTGACAAAACCACCCTGCCTGAAGCGCATAACGGCTTGAGTCATTGAATCAACTAAGTCATCGTGGTCTCCGAAAGGAAACGCTGCACATTCCTCGATTACGTCTTCCGCGAATTTAAAGTCAGGCGCCCAAATCATTCCTGATTCAAATAGCGGTGCAACCGAGTTTACTCTTACATGCTTATCATTTCCACGGCTCGGTGTAAAGTTCATTACTGGGATATCCATCTTCCTTAATTCATAAGTCAGGGGCAATCCTGAAGCCTTAGCTTCAATCAGGACGCTTTCAGGTTGCCAGTATTTATAATTTTCCAAAGCTTTCCGTCTAAGCTCAGGAAACTCATATCGTCCTTTAAGGGAGTCCAAAAGAATCAAATTAGCTCCACTATCCTCGGTAGGGTAAAAAACACCCCAAGTAGTAATGGCGCTATAATCGGCCGTTTCCTTCTTCATGAAAGCGGTATCATAGGATTGAATGACATGGTAAAGCGGGGGAATCGTATCAGATTTCCATTTACGCCACCATTCCCTTTTAATAAGGGCTCCTTCTTCTGATGTGGGGTTCTGCATCCATTGTGCATTCCACTTAGCAACCGGTAGGGTTGCTTTGACTTTTTCCAACTCATCCTGGTTCCAATACTCCGGCCACACTGGTCCATGGTCCATGAGCGCTGGAAACTCGACCACGTCCCACTGATCACCCTTCACTTCTTTTTGATTTTTTAACAACATCGCAGTTAGATCTTTAGTTGACCACCTTGTCATTACGAGAACAATCGAAGCTCCAGGTTGAAGACGTTGTCTAGGTCCTGAGGTGTACCATTCATAGGCATTTTCTAAAGCCGACACTGACAGGGCATCTTGCTCTGAGTGTGGGTCGTCAATGATGAGTAGATCAGCACCCCGTCCAGTGATAGCACCACCGACCCCGGCCGCGAAGTACTCGCCGCCTTGTGCCGTTTCCCACCTCCCAGCAGCTTTACTATCTTCCTGTAATCTGGTTTTAAAAATTTTAGAATATTCTTCACTATCGATTAAGTGCTTGGCCTTACGACCGAACTTAATGGCGAGTTCTCCCGTGTGGGTTGCTTGAATGATCTTTAATTTTGGATTACGGCCCACCATCCATGCGGGTAGCAGATAGGAAGCAAATTCAGATTTTGTATGCCTAGGGGGCATATTCACGATTAAACGTTTTATTTCCCCTCGAGCCAATTTATTAAATTTTTTTGCAATGTGCCTGTGATGGGACCCTTCTATAAATTCAGGCCAAACGCACTTAACAAAGGAAAGAAAGTCATTCTTGGCAGAATTTTGAATTTTTTTTTCGGCATGCATCACTTGAAGTTGCTTGAATTGACGCCTTACATCCGAAGGTAATTTACTAATATCTATATTATTTAGGTTCATATGAAGGATTCTAACATGTTTTTAGCAGGGTTGACAGTCTAAATCAATGTATAAAGGGAAAGATTTTGGGACCCCTTTTAAAAAAAGGGGTGCGACGTCTTGCCTCTTAAAAAAATTTCAACTTGGGGTTGGTACCTCTATGAGATGCACTGCGCCGCGCGCAGCGCGGCTGCGACATATTGTCACATGTGACGGAAAAGCCCGCGAAGCGGGCGCCTGCGACATTTTGTCGCATTGACATTGCACCCCCGAAGGGGGTGCGACATCTTGTCACATTGACAACTATTTACTTGACAGTAAAAAAGTCTACCGCTTTTTGTGATTGCGCTAGCGCATCACCTATCAAAGTATAATCATGTTTCAATGCTTTGATCCAACTATTTAAATATTGAATGTGATTATCTCGAATTGTTTTTTCAATACCAAATTGTTGACCAAATAAAACTGATCCAAGTTCCGCAACTAATTCTTCAAATGCATAATTATCTGTTAACCACCATTTGTATTTGTCAGCGTTTTTTTTCATTCTTCCAGTTCTTGATTCATGACCCGTTGAATGTGTTAACTCATGAAACAAAGTAGAATAATAATGAACAGTTGCATCAGCTTCTATTGTGTCTTTAAAATTAATCTTAGAAGTCATGTTAATATAATCTGAAGTTTCATTATAAAAACAACGGCCTTCTTCTTCGTGTCTAAGATCAACCTTAGTTGACTTAACGAATTGATCAATTGCATCAACTGAGTATTGTTTACCCGCTTTAAAAACTGGCGGTGTGTAATCGCCTTCAGTTTGAGCCAAATTAAAAGATTTTGAATAAAGTAAAATTGCTCCGCTAAGGACTTTTTTATCTTTAACAATTTTTGAATCTTCATACATTGGTTTATAGAAAACAATTGGAAGCGGTTGCGCTCCAGGTTTTGGTACGTTGCCTAGACTTGCCCATTGTTTTTTAGTTGCATACAGACAATATTTATATTTATTAAAATAAGTGTCAAATGACGTTAACATCGCATTTACACCTTTAAAATATAACTTTGTTTTTGCATTTTGAGGACGACCAAACTTGCTATCGAATGGTTTTGTCCATTTTTTTTTAGGGTTATTAATTTGACTTTGCATAAGTTTAATAACTTGCGCCGCCAATGGTTTATGTACTATTTCCGTCACTTTTGTTTTTTTCATAGTGCAATTATACTAAATCTGTATAGGTTTGTATATGCGCATTTTGTCGCAGGGCGATGCAACCTGGAGTTGAGAGGCTGCGACAATTTGTCATGTTCCATGAACCATTAAAATTTGCTATAATGTGAACATGAAAAACATAGAAGAAGTAATAAAAAATGGCGATGAATTTAAAATCACATTTTATCCACAAAACATAAATTATGACGTTGATGAACACCAAGTCCAATCAACTACACGTTTTGCAAAATGGGATAGTGATTGTGCTTTTATTTCACAACCAAAAACAAAAAAAACATCTCCATACGTCAAATTTTTTGACGTGGAAAAAAACCAATATAGAACAGCCACAACAATGTATAGGGCGGTTTCTATATTTCTTAATAACAAAAACTATACATGGAATAGGTACTAATATGAGTATATTTGCAAAAAACAAAAATGCCCATTGTACTACTAACTTAATAATAAAAGTTAGACAGTATAACGGCGGCAGCCCTCTATTTTATTTAGATAGGGTTATAAATGACAGCAACAAAGCGTGTTCAGTAGTTAAAAAATTAAATGAACTAACTGAAATTGAAAAAGATAATGAAGACAATAAAGGGTGGGAAAATCAATATTTTACAACTTTATTAACATATTAAATTAAAAAGAAAAAAGCCCAGCGATTTTAATCGCTGGGCTTTTTGTCGCTGCGACATTTTGTCGCAGCGACAGAGGTATATTTATATTTAACGACAAGCTACAAGCATCAAGCTTCAAGCTTCAAGCTATCTGAGTACAACATACTTTTTAGCATCTTCATCTTTCTCAACACCTATAAGACTATGTTTCACATATTTTCCACTATTACAAAGTTCTTCTTCATAGCTTTCAAGAGATACTTTCCAGTCATCAGGGAACTGTCTAAGTTCCCTGATTAATTCACGTACTCTCATTATTTACTCTTTGGTGGTGGTAGAGCTGGAAGTTTCGTATTCCACTCAACACCGCCATTAGGACACATCTTAAACAATCCAGATAATCCTTGTATCAGTTCTGCTGGAATTGATGCCTCTTTAACCATATCATGGGCTCTTTCCTTAATAGCTTTGATATAAGCCAAGTTTCTGCCTTGTGGAGTTTTCTCAGCAAGTTGTTTAGCTTGTGCTTCTGCCCACTTTTCTAGCTGTTCTTGACAGTCTTTGACAGAAATACTATCTCTGTCGTCTCTGTCAAACTTGTACTCTTTCAGTTTAGACCACGCCACATCTCTTTTCGAACTTTGGTCAAAGAAAATGTAGGCATTTCTTGATGCTTTCTTCAATCTATCTTCAGCATCTTCCAACGCCTTAATTACTTTGTCCGCACCTATGTTTTTGGCAAACGTCTTTGTACCTTTGTTCAAGATGTCTTGAACAGTTGCTTTTATACGAAGTTCCTCACGTTCAATGAGAGGTTTTAATTTCTTACCAACCTTTTCTTCGAAGTGTTCTCTTTCGTATAACTTTAGTCTTTCTTCTTTAGCCATATTACACCTATTGTTGTTTGTATTGTCCCCTATTATATAGGATACGACCTTAAATGTCAAATGCCAAATTGCCGCAGGGTGCGACATATTGTCGCTGTGACACTTTATCCTCTTGACATTGGACAAATTGTCGCAGTTTCTCTTTTGCCATAATGTTGCCTCATTTCTCCTATATAATAAGGGAATATGGAAAAAGAAATAGAAGACATAAAACCTTTTACAGCTGAGGATGAGTATGAAGAATACCAAAACGACATGCAATCTCAGTTTAAAAAAGATTTAGAAGAAGCTTCGGCTTAATCTAAAAGGTTTAATGGCGGTGGTGTTTGTAATTTAATAGAGTCTCAACCATCGCCCTTGAGCCGTGATCCTAAAGCTATAAAACGCAAGATCGCAACTTGCTCGTCTCTAGGATCTCGGGTCAAGTGTGTGATTTGACTAATCTTAAACGAGGTTTCGGGGAACGACCCCAACGGGATACCAATGGGACCTTTATGAGAAAATTGGAACTGGGTTGTTTGCCCTCCTACTTCTCACCGAGTGCACACTTGACCAAACTTGAGCCCTGATCCATTGTGAAACGGATGTCCTTATTAAGATCCGCGGGCAAGTAGCAATGGATCTGGGGTCAAGGGTTGTCAAGTAGCAGGAGTACACGCTGATGCCATTTGAAATATTGATGGCTTAGGAATGGAAAGGTGATCTCGACAAGCTTGACCGTGGTCAAGTTGCTGGTTAACAAATGCAGGGCGGAACCGATAACGCCTTAGGCAGCGGTCACTGTTAACCGGTTACGGGCGCGCTAGCCGCGCCCTACTGGGCCAAATAATAAAAATAAAAAGAAAGCTACAAGCACCAAGCGCCAAGCCTCAAGCAGGTGCGACACTATGTCACATTGACACAAGATGTAGTGTGCGACAATTTGATCATTGACAGGAGCGCCTGTATCCTATATAATAGTGGACAAGTTAAACAAATAAAGGAGAAACAACATGGGTGATAGAGTAAGTATATCATTTAAACAAAAGCAAGAACGTTGGGGAGGACCTTCAGATAAAACAGAAGTTACTGATGAGTCTCCGGCGCTCTTCCATCATTGGGGCGGCACTGAGCTCCCTAAGGTGGCATTCGAATGGTTCAAGAAGGTTAAAGCAGAGACAAAGGCAATGGGTCAAAGATCCGATCCATTCACGCGTCTAGAGCCACGCAATCTAATGGTGCAGCTGATTGGAACATTAGCACGAGAGAAGTGGGACCAGTACACGACTGGCCTTACGAAGGATAAGAAAGGGATCACGAAGCACGATACCTGGATGACGTATAGCATGTACCTGGGCAAGGACGGCACTGACGGCGACAACTCAGACAACGGTCATTACACGATCGATGTGGATGATTGCAAAATGTACAACGATAAAGGAGAATCAATAGCATAACACCTACCGTGGGCCGGCGCAGCCGGCCCACGGACCTTTGTCAATATGTCAAATCGTCGCACCCCCGTTTTAGAATTTTGTGGAAATAATAGTATAGTAGATACAGCAGGCCTCAAGCGCCAAGCGGGGAAAGCCCCAAGCACCAAGCCTCAAGCTTCAAGCGCCAAGCCCGTGCGACAAATTGTCGCGCGTCAATATGTCTTATTGACAAAAGCAACAAGCACCAAGCTCGAAGCTCCAAGCACCACGAACCACGGTTCATAGTTTAGAATCGTTCTAAACTATTTCTTCAAAAATTTTTTGGATATCTTCCCAAGACTGGGCTATAGGCCAGCCATAATCATGGCCCTCGGCACTTAGTCCACGGATCTCGGATCCTGGAAAAAGTTTGAAGCATCTCTGACCGAGTGCTTCAATAAGAATAAAAGTATTCTTAGGATGCTGTACGTGGAAGGCAATTTGATGTGGAGAAAATTTTACTTTATTACCCTTAGCGACTTTTAATTCAACAGTAAAAAAGTGACCAGAAGTATTATACCCCAATAGATCAGGGCAACCAAGTATGCTAAGATTTTCAATACGAATCCACCGGATGGAGGGTGTATTTCTTTTAACATTTTGATATAATTTTCGCTCGGGTGCCATTTCATTTTAAGGGTAACCTAGTAGTCTCTAACATACCCTGGAGGCAGTATTAATTTCTCTTCTCTGTTGGGTTTCATCACAACTCTAACCGATGCATCCAATGGATTTTTCCTATCCGCAGGAGCCTCGTGCACTTCAATTCTTTTGATTTCTTCTAGAAATCCATTACGTTCAATATATATTTTAGCATGACTAACTGCATTACCTCTTGTCCCGCCGGGACCAGCAGTGAATTTATCTAAATATTCTTGTAAGTGCTTAACATACATTACAGTCCTGATTTTCGTAATTGATTAATTTTATCGTCTATTTGATTTGCCAGCTTCTTATTATCTTCTTCTACTTCTGTCAATCTTTCTTGTAATTTTCCGTTTAGTTTTTGATGAGAATCTTCAAGACTTAAAACTTCAGCTAGTCTTGTTTCTAAATTTTTAATAGTTCTTATAGCTTCTCTCATCTCCGGGGAGTTAAGTACAGTAGTAGCTTTAATAATACTAAGCTCACCTTCTACTTCTTGTCGGAGCTTGCGTTCCTTTTCGTATTTTTCTTTCCATTCTGTCATGGTTGACATTATAGGACAGTTACCTTAAAATGTCAAGTATGGGAGTTCCAAAAAGATTAACAGAAATGCAAATGAGATTCGCTGAATTTGTAGTATTTGGTGGAGTAAATGGACCTATGACTCAAGCCGAAGCAGCTATCGCTGCTGGCTATAGTGCTAACCGGGCTAGACAAGAAGGATCTGAACTCTTAAACCCTAGACTTAGTCCTTTGGTGGTACAATATGTAGGCAAACTAAAAGAAGAAAGACTTAAAAAATTTGAGGTCTCTTACGAAGGGCACGTTGCTGAACTTTCTCGCATAAAAGAACTGGCTTTGAAGAAAGGGAGTTTCTCCTCTGCAGTAAACGCTGAAACAAATAGAGGCAAGGCAGCAGGATTATACATAGAACGAAAAATAATAAAGCATGGGAAACTAGAAGATATGTCAGAGCAAGAGCTAGAAAACAAAATGAAACAAATTTTAGAAGACTATGCACCAATTTTAAACGTTACCCCCGACTCGACATTATTGGACCAAAAACCATCACAAACCAAAACAGTGAGAAAACAAACAAAACCAAAAAATACTGTTGCCAATCAGACATCTACAAAGACACAAACACCCACGCCAACACAAGAACAGACGCAAACAGTAAAAATATAACCCTATCGGGATTCCACATTTAATCTCTCCATTCTAGTGATGCAACCAAGTGGGAATATGTTTCGATCTGAATACGCTTCATCTTTTTCATCATAACTAGCAAAAGTCCAAAGAGCTTTCTTTGTCTTCTTATAGATGTAAGCAAACGACACCATCTTTGAGCACTCAAATTTATCAAACTCCTCTCTAGTGGCATGCCCCGCATCCCCGGTTATGTCAAGCCATGATATTTTATAGAAGTAATATTTCTTCTTATTAATCACAACGTGTTTATATTTTGACTTCTTCTTTTTGGGCATAGTAATATTTTATATATAGTAATCTAGGAACTTTCAAAGAATTCAAAAAGTTGAAAAGTTTCCGCGTGGCGAATACAGTGTTGGTATTGCTACATTTTTGATACTCACTGACACATCTGACAGATTGTGAAATATGATATGTCAAACAATTTGGCAGTATTTTGCTTAAATAAGCATTGATTTTATTATCTTTTCTCTCAAACTGACAGATTGACAGATTATTTTCAACTATTTTTTTATTTTTAAAACAATAATTTTTTCTGACATCCCTATATGCAGACACTTGCCTAATTTGTACCATAAAAGCGCCTTAAAATTGCCACTTTCTCGGCTGCACTAGCACATTTAGCCAGTAGTTTATCGATTTGACCTGTTATGTCTGCGTGATCTACCATGACAGCGTTGCTACCAGCGTTCACTAGAAGCAAGTCAATCTTTAGCAGAGCATCTTCTTGCTCAGACTCATATCGTTTAACTAGAGCTTTGTATACTCGTTCTCTCATTTTCCCTCCTTTTTACGTGGCGGATGCTTCATGCTCGTTATTAGATGTCCTGATGTCATAGAAGACTCTCAGGATAGGGAATCGAGGGCGAACATATAGCTATACTCGAGCCCGCCACAACCCGGATGAAAAACCCCTCTATCCCAACTCTAAATTTTATTGGCTTCAAAATCTATTTCTCCTACATCTACGTGTTCTTTTTCGTCATGTAATAGGTCATAATAACTGTCTAATCTTTTCAAAAACTCATGTTTATAGCGCTTTAATTCATTGTCTTGAATCTTAAATTCTTGGTAATACAAATCCGGAGTGCACATCATAATGACTCCCTGTCTTATCTTGCTACCGTGTACATAGTCATGTGCCATCGCGTAAGCTGCAATCTGCAGATAGTAATCCTCTACCCATTCTTCTCGTTTTGGGCGGTTACTTTGTTTAAAATCTCCAATCGTTTCCATGTCATTATGCATACAGACTAAATCTGTGCTACCTGCGTAAAGACCTGGATAGTATAATGTGACCTCTGTGCCGTAGTATTCACTAACAGGAGTAAGTCCTACTTCAATAATTTTTTGAGCCATCGGCTTGGCTTGGATACCCATTTCCGTAAGATCTTCATACCCACTCCCTTGGATGTGTTTCTCCAAGAACTTGTGCATGCAAGTCCCGCGCTTGCTTGAATGATTCTTAATTCTCTCTGCTTCTTCATCACCAACTTTTTCCTTCCAGCGCCTTAGATACGTCTGATCTTTTGTTTTTGCAAGCACCGTGGTCACTGAAGGCAGTCTCATGCCATGTACATTATATGTCCGTGATCCATGTTCCGTGTTCCGTGAGGCCTGGACGTAGTTATACTTTCTATTTAATTTCATCGAATAACTTCTTAACCTCTTTCATTTGAATCTTAGTATCAATAACTCCTTTATCAATAAGACGTTGAAGATCTCTACGTCTCCAATACTGATCAATCTGTTGACCAAACTTATTTCGTTTACGTTTTTTTAATTGTGTGGGCATTTTCTTTTTTTCCATTCTCGGTATCCTTTCACCCAGTCTTCTTGAGTTTTAAATTTATTTTTATAAGCCCAAAGATTAATTCTTCCGGACCATTTCTCAATAAAACATATTAGTGTTTCTATCATAGTTTATAAAACGTATAACGTAACGTTAACTCTTCCCCTTTCTTAATATTTTTTAAAGTGATTAAAGCCCACTTCTTCGTGTAAGCTTCATCTCTCAATTCCACTTTAACACAGTTCGCTTCATTCGCATGGTTAATAAATCCACCCAAAGGAGTTCGGATAATCTTCTCTCCAATCTTAATATGGCTCGTTCCTAAATTCGTTCCTTGGGCAATCCCCTCTTGAGCAAAGAGTCCTAAGCCATTGACTTTGCTCTGTTTTATGGTAAGAGCTTCGGGCAAAGGTTTATACATCGTTCTGCTCCACAATCGCACGACTCCAAAAAATTAAACTTCCTAAGCTTTCATTATGTTTCATGGTATTAATCCGTCTACAAATAAACTGAATGTTTCCTTTTATATAATCTAAAGAACTATCAATGCGATCAATAGAGATATTAGTCTCCAGGTTTCCTAAACCTTGTAGATAAGTCATCTGTTGTCCAGAAATAGGACAAATAAGGCCATACTTTTTTTTCTGTGCGGCCCAGGCTTCCATAAAATCTTTAAAAGTAATAATAACCGGTTTTCTTCCTCGAAGACGTCTTGCTGATCGTTGTTTAATCATTTGATAGGCACGTAATAGAAAAATCTCAGGCGACGCTGAGTATTTAGCATGACGTTGTTTCTCACGACACGCGCCACATTCGGCTTGAATTCTTTCTTTTTCTTTTCCCCTATAATAAGAACTTTTCCAATGAAAATTTTTAATATCTTTAATAAGTTTACACTTAGAACACTTTTTATTATCTCCAAACAGTTCTCTTTTTCTAGGGTCATCACCATGAGGATAGCGATGAATAACTCTTGCTTTCCTTTTCCTAGGTTTAAGTGCCCAGGTCATTTAATCTCTCTTCCTTGATTAAAGTTTCGGGTTTGAACATGACCTTTCTTATTGATGTAGGTACACCAACCACTAAATTTGGGATACTTAAGTAGAAGACTCTTAAAAAGTTTCTTCCAACTCATAGCTTTCATAATTTCGGCTTCGCCACCTTCTTTCGTTACTGTATATTCATAACGCATTCTTTTTCCATTTATTATATTGATCAACTGCGGCTTGAATCGCTCGATCAATTTGTTTTTGATTAGTAAAAACTCCCTTCGACTTTCTTTTGAAGGTACTGTTCACGTCTTCTTTCTTTAACTTCCGGTCTTTTTTCATAACTCCTCATATAAATTCTTTTTTTCTCTCTATTTTCTTCCTTGGCGTAGTACTTTTTACGAGCCCTACGTTTACTTTCACAATCTGCGAAAGTTGCCATTAATGCAATAAAGGCTTTTTAATAGGTTCAACCGTTTCATCTCCAATATGATCCATAAACATTTTATAGTTTTGTTCATCAAGAAGCGTTCTTAAAATCCGAGAACCAACGGCCAAATAGGTTGTTGCGACGAGCATAGAATCTCTTACTTCTTCATTGTGTATTCCTGCTTCTTCATAAACCTTTTGGTTTAATTCTTGCATTATCTTATCTTCGTCCATTATAGAGTTCCTTTCCTTTATCATAAACATGTTTTTTAATAGATTTTTCACTATACATAATTGTTAGAACATCTGTACTGTTATACACTTTAACATAACCATTTTGGCTTACACCAATACTACCCGCAGATGCTAACAAAGCAAATTCGCTACAACCCGTTAAGAGGATAAAACTTCCAATTAATAATACTTTACGCATATACGTCTCCTTCACTTCTACAAGTCTTGCACTGGTGAATTTCTACCATATTTTTACGTAGATAGCCATTACCTTTACAGGTACGACAAGTCTGTTTTTTAGGGCTTTGGTGACCACAATCCATACAATAATTACTGCCTGCATATAACCATTCATCGGGTTTAGGCATACAACCACACCCTAGACATTCGGTGATCACAGTTTCTCCATAATATAATTATAAATGGCATGACTAATGACATGTTTGTCTTTATCTTTTTGTTCGGGAGCAACCTTTTTTTGAAAAAGATTAATAATTCCATGGTATTGTACACCCCATTCATTAGAAGAATGTGTTTTAATATATTTTTTATTGGTAGCCACAGGTTCAAATTTAAAACAAAGATCTCTGACATAGTTAAAAACCGCTTCTGCATCTCCTCTTTTTTTATCAAAGGTGTGACCGGTGTAATAAACCAAACGATCTCCTTTAGAAGACGTTTGAATCCAACGGTCTATATCCCCAACGGTTAAATGAGATTTTAAACTTTTAATATGACTCGCTGGCAATTCTTCCTGTACTTTTTCTTTTTCTCTTTTGTCTTGATTGTGAGTAATAATATCTCGTTGAAGTTTTACCACAGCAGGCCGTTCTTTGCTTAGTTTCATAAGAGGAATAATCTTATCTAAGGTATCTAAAATATTAACAAAGGTTTTAGTGTGATTATTTAAATTATCCTTGTCAATAGCTTCTCGAAGAGCCACTACAGTGTCTTGTAGATCTTGACGACCTGGCCATCCTTTGGCTATAGGATCTAAAACCGTAAGTGATCGTTTAAGTAAAAGAGTTGATTTTTTCTTATGATCTATTTCTCGATTAGCTTTGGTAACTCGTTCTCCCAAAGCCTTCATTTCTTTCTTCTTTGTTTCTTCGGGCGTATTAGTATTTATGTATTTTCCGTTTCTAACTATAATTGTCATTCTTCTCTTTCTCAAGAACTTTCTTTGCCTGTGAATAAGTCTCTTGTGTCCCTATTATTGTATTAGTTTTAGTATCAATAATTTCAAAATACCAAAGACCTTTTTTAATTATGATTGTCATCTTTCATCCTTTTTAAAAACAATCTTACACTAAAATGTAGGACTTGTCAAGCTTTATTTGGGTCGGCTACCGTTTAATTTTTTTAATTTTTCGTTAGCAATAGACTCAATTGTTTTGCTAATAGAGAGTTTGGTACCATCTGCCAGCAAAGATCTTGATAATTTAATAAGGATAGCATAAGTATCTTTAGACAAAGATACGTTTCTATATTTAGTAATGTCTGTCATATTCTTTCCTTCATGTTGAGAGGGAAGATTAGCACGATTTTAGAGGATTGTCAAGGATAATGAAATACGTTTTAATACTATGGGTGTGCTCATTCGTTAATAATAATGGATGCCTACCCCCTATGGAAGCACCAAAGCTTTACAACTCTTGGTATGAATGTTCTGTTGCCGCTCAACAAGAATCTATAAGTATTTTACAGAAAATGGGCTATGCTGATGTTAATAAATATCAGGTAGGGACTAAATATTTATGTAAAAAGACTAAAACTCTGTGACAATTTGTCGCATATTAACCCTGACCACGAGATTTTTTTCGGCGAGGAATGCGTTTAGAGTAGGATTTTGCATGCCTTCCAGGTCTTTTAATGGGAGTTTGAAACTTGTAATTAGATACGCCAAATAAAGGTTTTTTAGCCATGATCTTTAGCGCCATTACCTAGAGTTACTGAAGGTCCTCCGCTAGAAGAAGTAATAGGAATATAACTAATAACGCCATTTACTTTTTGTTCCATATCTTGACCGCAGTTAGTACAACGATAATTATGGTCGCAAATTGAAATAAGAACTGAGTTTTGACTGCAAGTTGGACATACGCCATTTACAATCTCAGCGCTAATGTTCATTGCTTTTCCCCAAACTCCTTTTCCAAATGCTGTCATCTCGTTTCCTATTGTATTTAGTTTTATCCTTAAATCTTTTGGGAGTAAAGTGTTTTAAAAGTCTGGCTATTGGATTTTGTTTATTTCGTATAACCCGACGAGTCATACTTATCTTTAGTAATCTTAACAATTCTCATTTTTTCACTATATTCATCTTTCTCTACGATTGCCGTCACCTTACCACACTGCATACGCACGTTTTCGGGATTAACGCTTCTCTCAACGGTTCTTTTTTTAGCCAAACAATCTGACATCCTCTGCGACTGAATATAGGTGTGTTCAATAATACCCCCTTGGTAAAACATGCACAACACGACTACGCCCGTTAAAACTGTTTCCATTATTCGTGACTCCCATTAGCAAATGATCTTTGCTTATCTTTTAATTTTTCTACATCAGATTGTAGCTTAGTAACTGCTTTGGTTAAAGCCTCAATGTTGACCTCATTGTGCATCATTGAGTCTACTCTGATTTGTATCTTATCTACTTGTTTATATAACTCTTCAATTAGCATAAACTGCTCACTGTCTGCGGGCAAACTGCCCAAAAGGCCCCGAGGCCACTTGATCCTAAATTCGCTATTTAATTCTAAATCTCGTTCCATTAGTTCTAATTGTGTATTGTGCTTGTTGAGTGCCTCATTAATACCGAAGTAAGCCCAGGTTCCAATTGCAACGAGGGCGATCAGAGAGGCTACCGTTTTCATCGGCATTTGAACTGCCGCTTCCTCCGAAATTTTGAGAGGTTTACCCATTACAGCCCATAACATGGACTACAACAAGAGCTACAATAGCTACTACCACAAGAGGTCTGAACCATCGTGTGGCTTGTAAAAAATTATCTACTTTGTTTAGAATCTTCATCCGTATACTCCGCAACAACTAAACTTATCCATAAAAAAATAATGATACACAGAGAACCCTATTACCGTTCCTATGCTCATTCCTATAAAAAACGTCACATATTTTAGCATGTTAAAAAATTAATTCAATAACTAGGTATAAGGTGATAAAGATAAACATCCCCATCATTTGGACATCATAGGGGTGATTATGCATTAATCCCCCATTACTTCACGTTGTAGGTCCTTAATATCCCATTGCTGGTCTCTTACTGAATCTGTTGTTTTTCTCAAGATTTCCTCCAAAGCTCTAAAATATGCATTTACTTCTGTTACTCGAGCATTAACATTAAACATCTCCCTTGTAAACTCTTCTTTGTCCTGGGCGTATTTATCAAAGATTATTTGAATATCTTTGTTTAACATCATGACGTGCTGCTTATTTTCTTCGATGGTTTCCGTTAAATTAATAATATATTTAACTGATCCAAAGGTCGCAGCCAGGATGGATACGACGATGGGTACTATTACTACGAGCTTACTCTTACTCAGATCCATTTTTCTTTAGCTCCATTTGTTTTTTGTGTTCTTGTTTCATGATTGCATCAAAAAGATCATCATCCGTTCGTTTTCTTTTATCATCCTTCTTTAGGAATTTCATATCTCTACATTTTTTAGCGACGAGTTCTAGCTGAGGACCCATCTCTACATGTTTATATTTTCTACAAATTTTAAGAAGTTCTATTTGATGTCTAAGTTCGTATCTCTCTTCTTGTGCTTTTTTAAATTTTTTATCACAAGTATTTCCAAATTTGAAACGAAAGTTTACCCCTACTCGATACTCATGATCTTCATGAGAGCTTGAACCTCTGTCGATGTAGTCCATTCCGCCTTGTCTATATTCTACGTAAGGAGTGATATCACCAGCATAACAGTCACGCCAGTTTTGGCCCAAGTATTCGTTCTTAGCTTCAGCTGAAGTAGCTGCAAATACTACAAGTAAAAGGATAATGAGAGACGATATGAAATATTGCATCCATCTAGTTGTTCTGTTTTTTCTTCTTCTTGCGATTCTTCTTGCCTTTAGAAGCTTTAAAGTTCTGTACCTCATCTTCTATTATCTCCACTTTAGTTTTAATTAAAACCATATCTTGTGAAAGAGAAAATGTACGTTGTAGTGTCCATCCTCCGAGCGCTAATAGTATAGCGAGTAGTGCCGTGATTAATTTTTCGTTCATCCTAGTTACAATTGTTTTTATCTAAATCAATTGGTTTGTCACCACTATAAAACCATACATAAGATGAAATTTTTGTTCCATCTTGAGTATAGGTGCATTTTTTTCCTACCGAGCAGGCGCTTAATGCAAATAATAGTGCCAAAACTAAATACAATTTATTCATTTGGCTCCCCTGTTTTAATCGAATATTCATACGTTGCTTGTTCTGCTTTTTCTTGTTCGTCTTTTATTTGACAACATGTACCGGATTTTTCTTTTTCTTTGGTATGCATATTGCAAGTTCGTTTTTCGTCTATTGGCACGCTTCACACTCCACATTATTCACTGTAGCTCCTTGCGGGTTACAATTACATTTTTCACATGGGCAAACGCCAGTGCTATCTGAATGTCCACTAACATTACAGTGACAATCACAAAAACAATCTTTACATTTACTCATTTTTTGTTTCCTCAATTTCGTAGAAGTACTTATCAGTATCTTCCGTTTTCCATTTACTACTATCTTCTACATTCCATTCTGAAGTTTGTACCTTCCAATCAACAGGTACTTCATCTTTAACAGTAAAAGATGGAATGCTCCATATTAATCTGTTGTTTGGTTGAGCTGCATAATTCCCATTCTCCAGGGCTAATATGTGTGCGCACTTGTGTTCTTGCGGTATTTCGGAATGATCCGTATCTACTATATTACTCTCTGGGTGGGCCCAGTCAACAGTAAAAAGATAAGCACCTGTGTACCATTTCTTATCTTTACCTATGAATTTACCTGATTGTCCGTCTAGGACATCGTAATTAGTGATAGCAGGATAATAACTAAAACAATTCCAAAGCTCCAACTCATCAAGTCGCAGCCGAGGAACTTCTTGGACATCAAAGCCTCTTTGTATGAACGCAGATATTGGCAAACGGTAAAATATAGCACCGTTTTCCATAATTGCGTGAAAGAGTATAGGACGCCCTGTAATCGATGCAACGCCAAAGATAAGGCAGTCTTCCACTTCTCCGTGGTGTTCTTTGAGATCATAAAGATATTCTCTTCTCACCTGCGCATACGTGGCAGGAATGTTTGCATTCAAGTACGCCATTTAACATATATTCCTATAATGCTGCGATTATTAAAATAACAACTACAACACCAGCACCAATACACACTTTTCTGTGATCTTGCCAGATTTCTTTAATTGTTTCCATAGTTCCTCCTATTTTATGTCACCCCAGTTTTTACCAGATTCGTAGTCTACCTTATTAGGCACCTCTAGTCCAACTGCAGATTCCATAATTTCTACTATTTGTCTCGCTTGTTTATCATTTTCTACAGAAATATCCAGTTCATCGTGCACTTGAATATGAGGGGTAATTCCTGCTTTGTAGAGTTCTAACATTGCTTTTTTAGTCATATCGGCAGCTGATCCTTGTATAAGTTTGTTTAAAGCTTTGTAAGTATATGCCCGTTTGATCCCTGGTCCATGCTCCAAGATTGCTTGTTCGTGAGGCAATGCCTTATGAATCCCGAATTGATTAGGCTCCCATAAATGGAACCGACATAATCGTCCTAATAAAGTTCTTATTTTACCGCTATCTTGAGCCCTTTTCATGACCGCATGCATTAGTTGTTTTACAAAGGGAACTTGTGTATGATATTGGCTAAAAATTTCTTCAGCTTTTTCCTTATTGACCCCGAGTTCTGCTTGTAATTTATTTTTTCCCATCCCATAAAATAATCCTAAGTTAATAGTTTTCGCTTGAAGACGAGGGATCTCCGCCATATCAGCAACGATAGTATGAAAATCTGCGTCGCCTGCTTTGTAAGCATCTAAGACATCATTAACACCATGTAAATTTTGAAGCGCTGCGTAGTGTACAACGAGCCTTGGTTCTTGTTGCGAGTAATCAAAACATCCCCACTTACATCCTTCCTCAGGAATAAATAACGATCTGATCCGTGGTCCAAGATTCTTGTTGCGTGCGGGAATTTGTTGAAGGTTAGGATTACTATAACTAAATCTTCCTGTTACTGTTCCTCCATTGTCTCCTCTAAGCTGATTAATCTCAGCAAAGATTCTTCCTTTGTGTGTATGTTTTAAAATGGTATCGATAAAAGTAGTATGAGCTTTATTAATCTCTCTAGCTTGTGCTATTTTTTTAACAACAGGATGAGGATGATGCATTAAAAAGTTTTTAGTAAAACTAGGAGCCTGCGTCTTGGCTGTACGATCATAAGGGAGCTTTAATTTATCGAAGACTTGTGCTATACTTCTTGCCGCCCAAATTTGAACATCAACGTTCGTAGTTATCCCCACCTCATGAAGTAGTTTTTTCTCTTGTTCTACTAATGTTTCCTTTTCGATCGCTGCTTGTTCTTGATTTACACGCACACCGAGAAACCTCATATCTACTAAAGCGGGAAATAATTCTGTTTCTAGTTTCCATATATTATGAATATCTTGATGTTCAATTTCTTTTTTAAGTTCTTGCCATAACTTATAGGTCAGTTCTGCATCTTTCTCTGCATAAGAACCTACATACATGGCAGGAAGTTTATACATCTCTGCTTTTGCATCTACACCCCAATCTTTCGCTGCTGCATAAAGCGCCGCTTCATCCTTGCTTTGACCTAAATAACGTCTCGAACAACTATTTAAATCATAACGCAGTTGATTCTCATCCACGATGGCTGCTCCAATCATCGTATCAATAATTCTACCTTTAATAGTATAACCTTCAGAACGTAGCCAACACACATCATACATGGAATTGTGAAAAATTTTATCAGCGCTATTATTTAAAACTTCTTGTAACCATTTTCTTACTAAGGTTTTATCCATATTACCTCCGCCTTCATGGGCAATAGGGAAATAACCCGACCAGGTTTGAGTCGCGACAGAGATACCTACAATGTTTCCATTTTTAACTATAGAACCGGATCCCATTGCATGATTTAAATTAGGATCCTTCGTTTCTAAATCAATTGCTATTTCACATTCTTGACTTAAGTCGGGGAAGGATTCCGGTGGAACCCATTCAGTTTGAGGTTTAAATAAAGGAGGTTGAAGACTCATTTTTTCTCAGCCTCTTCTTTTGTTATTCCTGCATTACGATACTCTTCTTCTTCGGTCATCGGAGTCATGTCGGGATTTAAAGTAAAGCCGTGAGGTAAAGGTTTAAGGGCTTCATTTTCTGCGTAATCTCTTTCAATAGCCATATCAATATAATGTTTAGCTTTTAGTAAATCTTGTTTCTGTCCTTTCTGTTTATGTCTACACAAGTATTTTATAGCATTTCCTTCTGCAAACGGCAAATTATTTTTATTAATAAATTCAGAAGGTTGAATTTTCATCGAGGCGTAGTGGGATCCACCTATTTGTTTTTTGTATGTATCACTCATAATATATAACTTTTATAAATATCCTTTGGTTCTACAATATGGAGATGGTCCTTGGTTCGTGTTGCGCCGACATAGAATAATCTATTCACATCATCGGGTCTTTGTTCGTATTCTCCATATGTTCGTCTTGTTAAATCGGTAAGGAGAACAACATTTTGACATTCTCCCCCTTTAGCCCCATGAATGGTAGAGAGTGTAATCCGAGGGGCTTGGTTCAGTTTCTCTCCGTTCTGTCTCATTTTTCTAATATACGAGACACGTCTTGTGGGAGCTTGGTCTAGAGCTTCATACCACACTTCATCAGTAAGTAAGCCATATTTGTTTTTGCATTCTTCTAAAGAATAAAAATTATTTTTATCCATTAAAGCTAATTTTTCTTTTTCTAAGTGGCGTGGACTTATATAATCAAATATTTGAGTAACTGTTTGATAATCTAAGGTGCCTCCTTTACGCCATTTTTCCCAGTTCGTAATAGATTGATATAACTCAGATTCATATCCTTTTTTAAATTTATTTTTATAAAAGTATCCTTTTTGATAAAGTACTTCTTCTAATTCATCTAACAACGATCGAGTTCTTCCTAGGATTAGCCATTCTCCTTGAGACATATCAATGTCTCTAAAATCTGCATAAACCGAAACCTTTCCTTGTTTCATTTTAGGTTTCCATAATTTAGGAATTCGATTGTTTACTTTACCAATAATCTTCATTGCAATGTTATGAATTTTAGCGGGGATACGAAAAGATTGAGTAAGATTAACAAACTTGCCATCAAGAGCAATAAAACTATCTACATCCGCTCCAGCCCATTTAAAGATAGCCTGGTCGTCATCGCCTGCAATATAATTATCCTCAGTTCGATTCCATATCGTTTTAACCATATCCCATTGCATAAGAGAAAGATCTTGCGCTTCATCTACAAAAACTACATCAAATTGAGGGGAAGCATTGGCTTTAATAAAATTTAAAATCATGTCATTAAAATCTATAAGACCATATTCTTTTTTATATCTTTCCAATTCATGAGCTATAATTTTAAGTTTATCAAATTCAACATCTTGTGTGTGCTCTTTTAAATCATATTGTTTTTCAAAAGAAATGTTTCTTAATTTTGCCAGTTGTAAAATTCTTAAGTAATCACTTTTAGTGGAGAATATGCCATTCATTTCTTGATCATTTTCTTCATAGTCCACCGGAAACCCTAGTTTGTTTCCCAAATCTGCATAATGTCTTTTTTGCATAACGTTTTGTTTTTGAATACCTAATCTTCTAAAAGCTAAAGAGTGAAGTGTTCTGAAATAAGGAAGATCATCTTCGCTTAAATTAAATTTGGCAATCGCACGATCTCTTGCTTCATAAGCCGCTTTTTGAGTAAAAGCAAAATAGCCTATCTTATTAGGGTCAGTTTGTTTTAAATATTTATCGACCAGGTTTAAAAGAGTCGTTGTTTTTCCTGTGCCTGGTGGGCCAAGTACAATTGTTTTCATTCTATCTTCCTAAAAAAATTTCTCCAAATAGCTGATCTTATAATAGAGAAAAATGTAAAAATTAATGCAATCCCAATACTATCCCATACACTTGGATAAAGTCCAAAGAAAGGAAAAATAAAAATCTGTATTAAAATAGCTAAAATAAAACCACTTCCTACATCTATAAAACTTTCTATAAAACATCTTTTAAACATTAAAAAGGATCCTTGGGTTTAAGTTCTTTGGGAGTATAATCGTCTTGAGGTTTTTCAAAAGATTTAACAACGGTTACTGTTGGTCGATGTTTACCAATCGTAATTCGATCAGTAGCACAACCACATTCTTCTTTTAACATTTGACTTGTTTCTTGAAATTTAACATCCCATCTTCTTCTTTGTAAAAATCCATAATAAAAAGAATCAAATAAGAAATAATGTTTTCCTTCGCTGGTATAAACACTTCCTTTTTTAATGTCTTCTTTTTCTACACTTGAAGATGCACGATTAGTACAAAATTCTTCTAAGTGATTAGTAAGCTGATCTTTCTTCGTTGTACCTGTAGGTGGAGTAATAATTTCTCTTGTGCTTAATAATAAATTAACTAAAATTTTCCAATCTTTTAGTTTCATGCTAGGAGGATAAATTCCTATGCCTGCGATGCACGCTTCTTCAAATAAAGATTGTTGTTTTAAATATTTTGCATTGGGAAGCTTAAGTCTTTTACCATCTACATTTAAGTAATAATAAGGTTCTTCTAATTGAATTTCTTGAAGATCACTTAGACCAGGAAACATAGGTTGATTTCCAATTCCGTAAGTCCGTGTTTTACATAACTCTTTATCACAATGATTACACATAGGAACATCATTGCATTTCCATCCCCAATCTTTTTTGTCGTGTTGATGTTTAATAGTATCTATTTCTTTTTGTTCTAAATCTCCTTTAATATATTTTGCATGAAACCATGAGATTTTTTCTTTCCAAGTACTTGGCCATTTCTTTTTAGCATAAATAGCAAAATGAAATAATGCATTATTACGACCAGGTTCAGAAATCCCTTCAAGAGCCATTGTTTCTATACAGGGAGGAGCGTCTTTAAATTCAGACTCTTCTCTTTTTATCTTTATATTAGATACATCTTTAGGTTTAATACTATAACATTCATGTAAACTATAAAATTCTTCAAGATTAGCTGCGCTTCCATCTAATTTAAATGCATAACGAGTCGTCTTATCTCCTTGAAAATAAGGAAGATTTAAAAAATTGCCTGTATCTTCTTCTGATTTTAGTTCTATTTGTTTAGGAAACACTTCTGCATTTCCAAAACCTAAGATGGCCTTAATTTGATTAAGTTTATCTCTTACGGTCTTCGCTTCAACATACTCTTTAATAAATAAAAAGATATGGGCTCCCCCACTTTTTGATCTACATACCACTAATGGAAGTTCAAGTTTTTGAATTTTTTTCAATAATTTTAAATGATCAAATCCTGCATAAGAGTCAACGTCTATACATCCCCATTTACATAAATCGTTTTCGTTGATGGGAATAATTCCTAGAGTAGGTTCAACTCCCTTTAAATGATTTTCAAAATGTTCGTGAGTTACTATTTCTCTTTTTACAAAAGATTTTGTTTTTAATTTTGTTCCATTTTTTGGAGCAGAGTTGATGTAGGTACACCCATGGGCTCTCTTTAACCCTTCAAATATATTTATAAATTTCTCTACCATATTATTATCTTTTTAAAAAAGGCGACCCCCTCTCGGTTGTCGCCTTCTCCTTGCAAGATATTCACCCCAGGTGAATTCTAGTATGGAACGTCCGTGCTGGTTTCAGAAGGCGCTTGTTTGACTTGCACATCCCCTTTGCTTAATCTTCCAGCAAAAGTTCTTGCAATTTCATATGCACCTTTATCTTTGATGGCATCTTGTTTAGATACATCCCAACCGTACCATGTTCCTTTGTCATTAGACATTTGAACAGTTTTTAGCCTATAAATGTGGCTATATGTTGGCGGTGTAAATAAACCATTCTTACCCTTCATCTTGATGCTCATCATCATTGTATTCCATTTCTTGCTAATCTTTAATTGAGTAGCTTTCATAGAAATCAATGCAGTTGATGGTGTTGAGCCGGATATTAAGACAACAAAATGGTTGGCTGTATTTTCAAGATAATTACCGTTTGGTAATCTATCTTTATTCATTTTGTCTCTAGTGGCTTCGTTAATGATTCCACTGTTGACATCATGAATTGCTACAGGCGCACCCATGCTTGTCCCTCTATCTTGCCATTCAACATACTGCCTTTTATAAAAAACAGGCAATACATCAATTTGATCGTAGATTTCAGTTGTAACAGTATTATATATCTTACCAGGTTCAGCACCTGCGACATATTTACTGTCCTTCTTATTTACTTCGGGAGATAATTGTCCCA
>VTLG01000541.1_pt1 | contig 57431 bp, 72 predicted proteins | sample 4694571 | NCBI WGS metagenome assembly VTLG01 (sample SAMN12604809, study PRJNA352737) | marine metagenome | biome: ENVO:00000447; feature: ENVO:00000209|ENVO:00000569|ENVO:01000036; material: ENVO:00002151; isolation source: viral sequences binned using virsorter ... | reverse complement strand
GATGCCCGGACCGCCACCGGTTGAAATACTTCCTGTACCTGAAACTACTCAGGCACCTAATCCATTTGTTAGCAATCCATTTGTTGATAACATGGGCGGTACAGCAGGCTCGGCTAATGATCCCTATGGGATTACGCAAGCACGTCCAACGCCTAACTTATTTAGCGGACCCCAAAGAGGACCGTTTAGGCGACCCCCGCGTAATTACATATTTGGACAAAGGCAGGACCGTTAAGAGAGCCAAGAAGAAACGTCTTCTCCTAAAACTTGCCCTGCCAAGCCTACCTTTTCGCGCAGGGCATTTAAAACTTTTTCATCGATTGTATTTGGCGATACTAAATCTATGTAAGTTACAGATTTTTTCTGGCCAATGCGGTGAGCGCGGTCTTCGCTTTGCAATCTAATTTCTAAATCATACGAGTTACTAAAGTAAATCACAGTGGTTGCTTGGTGCAAAGTAATACCAAACCCGCCTGTTTTTGGTTGACCAACAAAGAAGCGTAGTTCACTATTTGCGTCTTGAAACTTTTCAACAATCTCTTGCCGCTCGTTTTGTGGTGTCTCACCATAATAAGTTGCGACCGCTTCGGGCCCGAAGCGATCGCGCAGGGCTGAAGCTATCCGTTGAATGTCGTGTGTATACGACGCCCAAATTATAGCTTTTCCCCGTAGCTCGTCTGTAACAGACATTAGTCCGCTCAAACGGTTGTTCTGGATAGGTTGTATTTCCCCTTCGTCAGGTTGTAAAAAACCACAACATATTTGTTGTAAGCGCATGATCTGTGTCAAAACGCTTGCCGTTGTAGCTAAATCCCCGTTGTTTAATTGTGCTAAAGCAAGCTGTTTCATCTGTGTGTAAAGCTTGTTTTGTTCGTCTGTCATTTCAATTTCTCTGCGCACATAGACTTTGTCTGGCAGATCTAAACATTCTTCTTTTAATATACGTGAACTAAAGACAGATAGTTTTTCGTTTAACTCATCTAACCTTCTATACCCTACAATCTCTTGGAAACTTCTGTGTCCCATTGTACGCCTTTGCACCATAGCATACCGGCCTTGAAAAGCGAAATAGCTGTTAAAACCAAGGGCTCTAGCGGCTAAAAACAAACACTGGCTAAACAAATCCATGGGCGATTTAGTGACAGGAGAGCCTGTTAGAATACGCCGGTACTTGGACAGTTCTTCTAAGCCTAAGATGTTTTTTGTTCGTGCGGCTTTACGGTTTTTAATAGTAGTGCTTTCGTCTACAATAACCATGTTTTCCGGGTTTTTAGACAAAAAAGTTTGCGCGGCTTTAGTGCCTTTGGGGCTAGAAAAAGCCTCTACATTCATTACAAATATTTTTAAACTGTTTGTTTTTTCAAAGGTAATGACCCGCAATTCTTCTTGAAACTTTTTAGTGTTACTGGGTGTCCACCTTAATAAAACACGCTCTATTGTGTCAGGCAAATGCGCGGGTATTTCTCCCTTTACCCAGTTGTCATACACACCCTTTGGCGCTATGATTAACGCCGCATTAATATCTTTGTTTTCGTAAAGCATTCCCATGGTATCTAGGGCTACTTTGGTTTTACCAGTTCCCATTTCCATAAATAACGCCCAGTATCTCGCGGCCCACGAAGCTTCTAAAACAGTCTTTTGGTGTGCGTAAGGTTTTGTTTTGTAAGAGTATTTTATTTTTTTTATGTCCATTGAAAAACTCCCTTGACTCTGGGATTTTATAAGCCTATAACCACCAATGTCAAGGCCCAAACGGTGCCTTTAATAACGAAAGGAAAAAGATGAATAGCGATCTAACTACAATGATGGAACAGGATTTTGAAAAAAACCTTGCAACATCTGTTGAAAAGATAGACCAGAGCGGACTAAATACAGTTGCTGGTCTAGCGCGGCAAATCAGAGATGAAGAAAAGATTATTGCCGAACTTGAGCAAAAGCTCAAAGAAAAAAAGAAATCTCTTTTAAAACTAACTGACGAGGATCTGCCCTCTGTGTTAGCAGAAATGGGGATTTCATCGTTCTCTTTAGATGACGGATCTACTGTAGATGTAAAGAACACGTACGGCGCATCAATATTAGTAGACAACAGGCCAAAGGCTTATGATTGGTTAAGGGAGAACGGCTATGACGACATTATTAAAAACACGGTATCTTCGACGTTTGGCAGAGGGGAAGATGAACTTGCCAATTCGTTCACCGCGTTTGCCCAAAAAGAAGGGTATCATGTCAACCAAAAAACTGAAATACACCCGCAAACATTACGCGCCTTTGTTAAAGAACGGTGCGAGGCGGGGGATGATTTTCCGATGGAGCTTTTCGGGGCATACATTGGACAACGTGCTGTTATCAAAGGGGGTAAATGAAATGGCAAAAGAAGTAGCTAAAAAAGAAGGCGGGGCCGTACAGGCGTTTGATCCTTCGATGTTTGAGGAAGATGCCGGGCGCGGCATGGAGAATATGGGGCAAGAAGATCTGGCTCTACCGTTTCTAAAGATTTTGTCTGGTTTAGATCCTCTTTTAGATACGCATGAAACTGCTCGTAAAGGGGACATATATAATACGGTATCTGGCGATGTAAGCATCGGTAAGACAGGTATTCGCGTTATTCCATGTGCCTATCAACGACGGTTTATTCAATGGGCTCCACGGGGCGTAGGAAGCGGCGCACCGATTGCCATCTTTGAACCAACGGACAGCATTCCTAAGACAGAGCGTTCTTCGGAAGACAACAAAGAATATGTTGTTGATGGCGATGGTTCTTACATTGAAGAAACGCATCAGCATTTTGTTGTTGTGTTAAAAGAGGACGGTAGTTCTGAAACGGCTTTGATTGCAATGAAATCTACGCAATTAAAGAAATCTCGTAAGTGGAACTCGATGATCCAATCGACGACGATGGTGGGTAAGAACGGTCCGTTTCAAGCGCCCCGCTTTAGTCATGTTTATCTTCTAAAAACAATTGCGGAAGAAAACTCGAAAGGTTCTTGGCATGGGTGGGAGATGTCAAAAGAAGGCCCGATTGAAAGTGCGGCTTTGTACGCACAAGCAAAAGGCTTTGCAGAAAGCATACTTAGTGGAGATGTTGTTGTGAAACACTCAGAGGATGAGGTTTCCAGCAGTAAAGACATACCATTTTAAGTAGCTGAAGGGGTGGTGGAACTACCGAACCACCGCCCCTTCCTTTTTTGTAGGACCGCAAATGTCAATTGAGAAGTTTTCTGCCATATTTGATGGGCTCAAAGAAGCCTACGGCACTTTTAAAATCGAGAAGAAACAGGCAAACGGCAAGAATGGCGGTAAAGCCGCTATCGTACGCGAACCACGGACCATGGTGCTTTGGGAAGGTCATTTAACCGGAAGAGGCAAAGGCATTGGCATCATACCTATTAACGAGGAAAACAACTGTAAGTGGGGTTGTATTGACGTTGACCAATATCCACTTGATCACAAAGAACTTGTCAGCAAGATAAACAAATTAAAATTACCTTTAGTTGTGTGCAGATCTAAATCTGGTGGAGCGCACTGTTTCTTATTTACAAATGACTGGATTGAAGCCCGCGAAATGCAGAAGGCTCTCCAGCATATGTCCGCCGCTCTTGGCTATGGCGAGAGTGAAATATTTCCAAAGCAAATTAAGCTACACTTAGATCGGGGCGATGTGGGTAACTTTCTTAACCTACCTTACTACGATGCAGAAGAGGGGTTACGCTACGGCATCAAAGATGACGGTACGTCCGCCACGCTCCAAGAGTTTTTTGATATGTATGATGCCAAGGTGCAAACTCTTGAGGAAGTGCAGAAGTTACAAATTGCAGATACAGGCGGCACAGAGATTTTAAAAGACGGGCCGCCTTGCTTGCAAATATTGTGTGCCTCTAAAGTATCGGAGGGTGGGCGTAACAACGGTTTGTTTAACATTGGGGTGTACTTGCGCAAAGCCTATCCCGATAGCTGGGAAACAGAAATCCTGCAATACAATATGCGCTACCTATCACCACCCCTTCCCTTGCCAGAAGTTAACATTGTGGCCAAGCAGTTGGAGCGCAAAGATTATGCATACAAATGCTCTGATGCACCAATCAATTCGCATTGCAACAAAGACTTGTGTAGGACGCGCAAATTTGGCGTAGGAGCGGCTGTACAGGGCGCGGCTATCGCTAACCTCAGAAAGTACAACTCAACGCCTCCTGTCTGGTTTATGGACGTTAACGGCGAGCCTTTGGAATTAGATACCGAAGGGCTCCTTTCACAGCCCACGTTTCAAAAAGCTTGCATGGAACAACTTAACTTTATGCCACGTTCTGTTGCCAAGCCCGCATGGGAAAGCCGCATCAGTACGTTGCTCACGGAAATGAAAGACAATCAGAGTGCAATCATAGAGGTTGCTATGGACGCTAGTACCTCTGGTCAGTTCTACGATTACCTTGAGGAGTTTTGCCGTTTCTTACAACAAGCGCAAGACAAAGAAGAGATCTTACTCCGCCGTCCATGGACAGACGAGGAAGAAAACATTACATACTTTAGACTTCGTGATTTTGAAGCACACCTACGTAAGAATAAGTTCTTCGAATACAAGTCGCATAAGATTGCCCAACGCCTACGAGACATAAATGGTGAAAGTGTTGTGCTTAAAATAAAAGGACGGGCCGTTCGCGTTTGGTCTATCCCGTCTTTTGAAAGTGCAGACATGGATATATCTGTACCTAAATTTTCACAAGGGGAGGCACCGTTTTAATGTTAATAGCAGATGGATTTGATAAGGCGTTTATTGGAATAGGACATCGAGCGGCATCACAAGATGTCGCTGTATATGACTATCACAAATGCGCCAAGGTGTTAGTGCGCAGAGATGGCATGACACTAGAAGAGGCATATGAGTGGTTGGACTTTAATGTTGTTGGGAGTTATGTCGGGGACCTGACCCCCATTTTTGTTGAAAGAATTAGTATAAAAGAGGTTATAAATGAAGAACCGTGAAAGAGATTTTGAAATCTTTAGGTTGCGCAAAGAACAATACCTGAACTTAAACGTCATTGGAAAGCGATTTGGTCTTAGCCAAGAGCGCGTCCGTGTTATTGTTAATGATTTGGAGGAACAGGGATACAATGTTCAGAATTTTCGGGCCGCCCGGAACGGGGAAAACGACCAAGCTTCTTGATATGGTAGATAGAAACTTGGAAGCAGGTGTTCTACCTACGAACATTGCCTTCCTTGCTTTTACCAGAAAAGCCGCAGAAGAAGCACGGGAACGTGCCGCAAGCCGTTTTAATTTAGATCCCAAAAATGATTTGTTCTTTTTTAAAACGTTGCACTCGCTTGCTTTGGCCTTGACGGACATCCGTACCGAACAGGTTATGCAACCAGAGCATTACAAGGAACTGAGTAAAACCATAGGTGTAAATCTAAACGCAGAGCAACAGAACAGGTTTTCAGATTTACCAGAAGCACAGAAATCGAGCGACCCTATCTTAGGTTTAATTAATCTAGCGCTTTTGCGCAAAGTACCTCTGCGCGAGCAATACAACATCAGCCGCATTGAAGAAAGTTGGAATGTCGTGAAATATGTTGACGAGGCCCTGACCAAGTACAAACAAACTTATAAGCTTTATGACTTCACCGATATGTTGCGCGTCTTTGCAAATACAGGGGAAACGTGTTGCCCACGTTTTGCCGTGACTTTCCTAGACGAAGCGCAGGATTTATCCCCGCTACAGTGGGACATTGCACATATGCTCGACCGTCAGTCAGAGAAGATGTATTGTGCGGGAGATGATGATCAAGCTATTTACAGGTGGGCCGGCGCAGACGTAGAGCATTTTATTAATTTAGAAGGTGGGTCAGAAACCCTGTCCCAATCCTACCGCGTACCAGAGAAGCCGTGGGAAGTCGCACAGAATGTAGCGCGTCGCATCAATCACCGCTTTCCAAAAACGTACAGCCCACGCAAAAACAAAGGGTTTGTTACCAGAGTATCCATGCTCCAAGAGTTAGATTTAAGTGAGGGCTCTTGGCTAATCTTGGCCCAAGCCGCTTACTTGTTACAAAACGTATCCTACGATCTAAAAGCTATGGGGCTTTTGTTTTCTTTTCGCGGCCACCGCAGTGTGTCGGAGCGCATGAGTGAAGCAATCAACGGGTGGGAGCAGTTGCGCAAGGACAAAGACGTTTCCGGTAAAGCCGTCAAAAGCATCTATAGTTATATGTCGAGCAAAGATAGGATAAAACGCGGTTTCAAGAAACTGGGCGGTCTGGAAGAAGACGAAATGTTTTCCTTTGACGTGTTGGTGAAGGACTACGGCCTGCTGGCCACAAAAGATATGATCTGGCACGAAGCCATGGATAAAATGCCAGAGACAGACCGTGCCTATATCATTGCCATGTTGCGTCGGGGCGAGAAGTTTAACGCACCGCCCCGCATTACAGTGTCCACGATCCATGGATCAAAAGGGGGAGAAGCCGATAACGTGATCTTGTTTACAGATTTATCGCCCGCGGCCGACGAATCAATGCGTCTTGATCCAGATGATATGCATCGAACCTTTTACGTCGCCGTCACACGAACCAAACAAAATTTATTTATTGTTGAACCAGAAGACATCTCAAGGAGTTATGATCTATGAAACGTGAAGAAATATTAAATCAAGCAGAAAGCTTGGTAAACGGCCCACGGGCCAAGGATTACGGAGATGCACACCTAAACCATACCCGCGTTGCAAGGCTTTGGTCCGTTATACTGGGCAAAGAAGTAAGTGTTGAAGAAGTTTATTTGTGTTTAGTGCAGTTAAAGGTGTCACGTCTAATCGAAACGCCCTATCATACCGATAGCTGGGTAGACATTTGTGGCTACGCCGCGCTTGGAGGAGAAGAATAGATGGCGCTACAGATGGCAATGTTCATGCCAAAAAGCGAATGGGTGCCGCCCGCAGAGCTACCCGACATTTTTGATGCAAAGAGAATAGCCATAGATGTCGAAACACGCGACCCGAACCTTAAAACAAATGGGCCCGGATGGGCTACAGGAGACGGGGAAGTCATTGGGTACGCGATTGCTGTTGAGAACTGGTCAGGTTACTTGCCGATCCGGCATCAAAATGGCGGCAACTTAGACGAGCGCATTGTTAACAAATGGCTCAAGAAAGTCTTTGAGAGCCCCGCTGATAAGATTATGCACAACGCCCAGTACGATGCCGGTTGGATCCGCCGCATGGGATTTACACTCAACGGCCGTATTATAGATACAATGCTTGTCGCTTCGCTACTGGATGAAAACAGATTTAGCTACAGTCTAAACGCCCTCGCTTTTGACCACCTCAATAAAACCAAGAGTGAGAAGGGTTTGGTTGAAGCCGCCACCAGCTTTGGCATCGATCCAAAAGCGGAAATGTACAAGATGCCCGCCATGTATGTGGGACCCTACGCGCAAGCTGATGCGGAACTGACCTTGGAGCTGTGGAGTTACTTTTCTGTGCAAGTAGGCAAAGAAGACCTCTGGTCCATCGTTAACATGGAACTCGACCTCCTTCCGTGCCTTGTGGACATGACATGGAAAGGCGTTCGCATTGATCAAGACAAGGTAGAGCGCACCCGCAATACGCTTCTTAAAACAGAAAAAGCAATACACGCTGAAATAAAACGTTTGGTTGGGACCGATGTAGAGATCTGGGCCGCAACTTCTCTGTCCAAAGCTTTTGACAAAGTGGGGATTACCTATCCAAAAACAGCAACTGGGGCTCCTTCCTTTACAAAAAGCTTCCTGACTGACCACGCACACGAACTTCCAAAGCTCATTGTTAATGCAAGAAGCCTCAACAAAACGTCAGGTACATTTATCAATACCATAATGAAGCATTGCCGATCCGATGGCCGCATACATTCCCATATCAATCAGGTGCGCAGTGACGATGGCGGCACGGTTTCTGGCCGGATCTCCATGAACAATCCTAACTTACAACAGCTACCGGCCCGTGATCCACAGATAGGACCTATGATCCGTTCCCTGTTTCTACCAGAAGAGGGGGAAAAGTGGGCCGCAATAGACTTCTCGCAACAGGAACCGCGGATCTTGGTCCATTATGCCTACGTGTTTGGTAAGAGCAGACCCATACCGCTGGAGGGTGTGCAAGAGTTTGTTGACGGCTACCGGAGCGATGCGAGTATGGATTTCCATACCATGGTTGCAGAAATGGCCAATATTCCCAGAAAACAAGCCAAAACAATCAATCTGGGCATGATGTACGGCATGGGTGTGAACAAATTGTCTGATCAGATGGACATATCGGTGGACGAAGCAAAAGTTTTGGTCAAACAATACCACAGTCGCGTCCCGTTTGTAAAAGCGCTGATGAACGGTGTGATTAACAGACTTAATGATAAGGCCAGTGCGGGCTCAATCCGGTCTATTTTGGGCAGAAAATGCCGCTTTGACCTCTGGGAGCCCGATAGTTTTGCAATGCACAAGGCTCTTCCCTACCGTGAGGCCGTCCAAACACACGGCGAAACCACCCGATTGAAACGCGCTTACACATACAAAGCGCTCAATCGCCTTATTCAAGCCTCCGCCGCCGACATGACAAAGAAAGCAATGGTAGATCTGTACAAAGCGGGCAAAACCCCCATGATCCAGATCCACGATGAGATGGCCATGTCCGTCAAATCGCGGACCGAAGCTCAAGAAGTGGCAGAAATTATGGAAAATGCAGTACCTCTTGAAATTCCTAACAAAACTGACATAGAAATTGGTCCCAACTGGGGCGAAGCAACATAAAAAGCTTGTAAGTTTATATATAATCCTATAAAGTCTTGTACAGAAATGCATTGGAGACGAAAATGGATACCGAAAAATGGAAAAGTGTATTGGTTCCGAAAGAAATTTATGATGAGATCAAACAAATTTCAAAAACTGAGGGGAGAACCATTAGTGGTCAGCTTAGACTTGTGTTTGACGTTTACAAAAAGAATGTTAAAAAAGATGAACTTTACATCGACCGAGGGTGACGGGTCTTTCCAACGAAGATTAGATCAAGAATTGTGTCCGGCTTGCAAAAGTCAACTGGTGCGGGTAGAAAATGATGATCCATACCAACAAAAACGTGTCTGTAACCGGTGTAATTTACAGATTTTTGATACGCTAACCGTTCAACCATAAAGTTCTTGACAATTTTATATAAAATCCCGTACGATACCTTATAGAATATTTTTCTATATTTATTGTCCAAACTCGGCCCCCGTCGCTAAGGTATCAACTTCGGCGGGGGTTTTTTTTATGTTTGACTTTTGTTTTTAAATAAATTATTAACTAAGTGTTATTAACTGTTAAACTAAATAATATTGGAGATAAATATGAAAATATACAATATAAAGCACGACGATAGCAGTCTTTTATCGGATCATTACTATGGCACTGTAAAAGAAGCGCGAGCCGTTGCTTACGAAAATAAATTTCCTATTGGAAGCTATATTGAGGAAATACATTTAGATGAAAAAGTTTTGTATAAAACGGTCCTCAATCTATTAAATAGGGATAGCAACAGAGAGTTACCCTTGTTGGCCGCAGACGTAAAGGCAGAGCATATGATTACGCCTATGTATATTGTAAAAATTACAAAAATAGCCCTACCTAAATTAAACGGTGGTAGCGTGGCGGCATAGAACAAAAACCAGGGGATTATATTTGTGTAATCCCCTTTAAAATATGGACAATAAAGGAGGAAAAAATGATAGATTGCCCAGAATGCAACGGCACCGGTACAGAAACCAGAGAGCGCTTTATGGCCGGTAACGTCGTTGAATACCACATCACTTGCAATAACTGTAACGGCGAAAAGCAAATAGAGCCCATGCCAGAAGAAACAACGGGGGATAATGTAGAAAAACACCCTCGTGTGCAAATAGCCGAACTTCGCGGATCACTGACCACGCTCATCCGGTTTATCGAGTTATTACCAGAAGATAACACCGTCGTAATGTGTAATTTAAAATACGCCGCGCAGTTGATTAAAGATGAAGTTCTAAAGGAGGCAAGTTGATGGCTGATGCAATAATTTACCCTCGTTCCGAAGTAGAAAAATTGGTTGCTGATTTTATTGTGCAGAACAATATCTATGCAACATATGGAAAAGATACAGAAGGGTTGTTTCAAGTTAACTTTATCGTAGAGGAGGCAAGTTGATGAAAAAATGGAACATTAAAGTAGAGATGAATTTACGTTGTTGTGTGGTTCTTATTTCCAGATACTACGAAGGGATTGAAGCCGAAACATTTGAGCAAGCTGAAAAAATTGCTTTTCACAAATTTATCCAAGATGCAATTATACCTCGAACAATTACTAAAGAGTTTATAACCGAACCTTATTGGATGGATATGTCTCCAAAAGAATACAAATTGTGTTTACAAAAGGAGGCAAGTTGATGAACATGAAAGAACTCGCCATCGCTTTCGGAGAGCGCATCGGGGACCACGTACCGGCCAACCAATTAAAAAGAAAAGGCGGCTGGCTCTTCCACAAACTACCGGACTACCCCGATGAGGTAGATTGCTATGCCCTACCGCTATCATATATTGCGGAACCATTCGATTGCATCCCCGTCGAAGACAGTCCGTTTATAATTAAACGCGCGCATACTTCCAAAAGCAACTTAGAGCGCGTAGAAAAAGCAATTGCAAAATTAACCAAAAGCCATGACGAATACATAAAGGAGATAAGCTAATGGCCAAGCCAAAAAAACATTCACAGAAACTTATTAATCAAGCGCATGAAATGGCGTTCGAAGGCAAACTGACCAACGCTCAGATCGCCAAAAAATTAAAGCTTACCAAAAATCAATTGGCATATATTATCTATCAATGCGAAACAACAACCGACGAAATAATCGTAAAAGAAGCAGAAGCTTTAGTAGCGGCACAAAAAGCAAGATCGAAAGCCGTGAAACCCAAAAGCTTCCATGTCGATAAAACAAAACCAAAGGAAAAGCCAAAGGTCGAGCCCCAAGAAGAAAAAACCATGCTGGCTAAAGCTTTTGACTGGTTGCTTGGAACTTAAAAAATTTAATAAAATCAAAGAATTATGCGGCATTGATAATGTCGCATACGTCTCAAAAGCGTCGCTTGTAGAGTTGCGAATGTCCCATACTGTGTTATACTTTATGTAATGACCCCGAATGATGGGGCGCCGCTCTTTGACATCGGGCTTCGATTAGCCCCTCATAACTCCTCCGACCAGATGAGCAATCATCGATGACCGGCAACCCTGCGCAAGATAGGGGACGATAAGGATTTAATTTTAACTTTATAGGAGGACAATAAATGTCTGATAAATTCAAGCCGCCTTATTGCTTTAAAGGCGAAGATCAAAATTCTATCCAAACCGCGCTTGAAAACCAGATTGGTAAAACAGTCTGTGTTTCATACGTTGCAGACAGAGAGGCTTTGCGAAATAACTTTGAAACCCAAATATCGGTTCAAAGCATTTTGGAAGGCGGTGTTGGATCAACAAGATTTAGAGTTCTTGTTGATGATAACACCTTCTCTTACTTCTACACCGAAGATGTTTGGTTGATGGGACACGACGTTAATACACGTCCTGTTATCTTTATAGCTTAAAACAGAGCCCGCGGTTCACAGATCGCGGGTTTTTTTTGTTTAAAGTTACACGTTACACTATATAGGGCCAAAATTAAAAAAAAATAAAAAAAGGTAAATATAGGCGTAACCGGTGTAACTGGTGTAACTTTGTAATAATTGTTATAAAAACAAGGTGTCATATTGGTTACATAAATGGTTACACCATAGGTATACAAATATGTAACTTTGTTAATGCAAGAAATTGCCTTAATGGGCCCTAAACGATTTTTTTTAAAAAATAAATTTTGACTATATATAGGTAACTGGTGTAATAAAAGTTAAAGCACTGTTATTAACGAGGTGAATGTAATGGGAAAGAAATTAGTTAAAAAGGTTGGGAAGAAGTCTGATCCGGCCCCTAAACAAAAAGGTAGGCCAAGGTGTACTGTTTCAACTCCTTTGACACGTAAGCAAGAATTGTTTGTAAAAGAACTTGTCAGTAAGGATGGACAGATCACAATGCGGGACGCGGCAATCAATGCGGGCTATCCCGCTTCGAGCGCTCACACAAGGGCTTACGAATTGACCAACCCACATATTAGTCCCCATGTTTGTGCCACTATAAAGAGATATAGAAATGAACTGGATGAAAAGTTTGGTGTTACATACCAAAGACACTTGAGAGATCTTCAAGTTATTCGAGACAATGCTCTAAACAACGGCGCGTATAGCGCGGCGGTTCAGGCAGAGTACAGGCGGGGCCAAGCTCAAGGCGATATATATGTCAGCAAATCTGAGATCCGCACAGGATCTATTGATAGTATGTCTAAAGAAGAAGTGGTAAAGGCTTTGGAAGATTTAAAACAACAGTATGCACCCATAACAATTGACATAACTCCGAATGACGAAAATACATCGAACAGGAACAAAGCCAGAAAGCGCGTTTTATCAACAACTGAAGAAAGCGATGAACAGGCTCCACCCGAAAGCCGCATTAACTAGGTTAGAAAGTTGGGCAAGTCTGGGCGTTCCAGATTTACTGATCTGTGATCCTAGAGGTTCGTTCCATATGATCGAACTAAAATATATTACTGGTTACGCTGTCAGTCTGCGACCGCATCAAGTTGCTTGGCTATCCAAACACTCTAACAGTTCGTCTTGGATACTGGTAAAGCAACAAAAGAAATCAGAAGATAAATCCAAATTGTTTTTGTTTCATGCAAGGGATGCAATCCAATTAAAAATGGAAGGTCTGAAGGCCGTCGAGCCTGAGTATTCGTGCGAGCAAACTTTTGATTGGACTAAGGTATTTCAAAAGATTTTTGATTAGTTCTTGCGTTTATAGAATTTACAGCATAAGATCCCATACATGGACAATAAAAAGGAAAAAACTATGACTGATAAAAATGAATTTAACATGGGTTTATTAGCTATTGATGGCGATTGTGGTGGTGGTATGAGTGACCACCATGATTTTATAATTCTTAATGGAGACCACTTTGATAAAGTATCCGCGTATTTAAGCTATGAATTGAAATCTAGCTTACTTTTACCCCTTCATAAAAAAGATACTATGGAAGAATATGAAACAAAGTTTAAAGAGCTTTGGGAATCACGAACTTTTAATGGGTCAGAGCTTGTTGAGCTTGGTATATTTGGACACAAGTGGCATTTAAGAACTACTTGGATTCTGGTTGGAGTTGAGGAAGGCAAGCCCTTAAATGATTATGGCTTTAAACTAAACATTTTAAAGCAAGGGGAGCATAGCAATGACTGATAAGAAAATGGGAAATGTAATTGGTGCGATGGAGCTAAAAGTAAACGATATGTTTATGACGCCTGAAAGCACCCAAGATTTATTTGGACACCCGATGTTTCAGGGTAATCCAGATTGTGTAGTGGCGGCGATGATGACTTGGAACTTAATTGCTTCAAAGCAGAAATCTTATAGTAAAGAAATTACTGAAATAGAAGACGATCCTAGTCCATTAAAAGCGATGGAAGACGGGATTAATGATGCAATTGAAGTTGGACAAATGAGCAAATGGCATCCAAATAATAAGATTTATCGGCTCGCTTATCACTTTGGAATGGAGATATTTAAAGAACAAATGAAAAGCGAAGGAAAAGAAATTGTAAATAGAATGGAAAATATTATTTGTTTAGATTGTGATAATACCGAAGGAGGCGATGAGCCTTGGGGTTATTTTGATCGTGATGATAATACTAAGTTATATTCTTGCAATAAATGTAAAAGTAAAAATATCGGTTTTGTAAGTGATATAAAGTTTGATGAGGATGCTGATGATTGGATTGAGGAAGAATACCGCGAGCAATTGAGTGCGGAGGTAATGGTGTGATCTGGTCGGATAATTTAAAAGTTTTTCTTATCCAATTGTTTGGCCATGATATAAAAACTAAGTCGAATTTTAAACGGGTTCGTTATCAGGCGTGGACACCTACTGCACCTGATGAAGAGCCCCCATTTTGAGAAAGGAAGTGTGATTGTTTATTTTTGAGTTAATAGCGCGGCTACTGTATGGGAAAGACTACCACAAACACTTAGAAAAACCGCCAAAACGTCGCCCACAAAAACGTCGCCGTCGATAAAATTAAAGCTCACTTTATGTGGGCTTTTTTTATGTCTATTGAAATTCTCAGAATTTTACTTGTGATTTGTTCCTATATATGCGAGTATCACAACATGGTCGTATTCCGACTAAGAAAAGGACAATAAAAAATGGTACATTCAATAGAAAATTCTAATGGCACTTTAATGCGCTTAATGGAACAAGTTAACGATATGCAACTTAGATCTGCTGATTTCTTAACGCCGACAAATCAATTACAATTCCAAACTGAGCCACAGTCTGGTGAATACAGGGCAAATAGTCGTATAATTATGGAACGGGACGGCGGTGCGCCAACCCGATTTTTCGATCTTAACGACGTTGCATTTTCACAAGTTGCAGTGGATGCGGGCTTGGATACGAAAACGGCGCGTAAACTCCAGAATGTTTGCCCTGAAGAGTTCGACGGCGTAATGAATAAACTTTGGCAATCAGAACCCAAAAAGAAATTACTTAGAACGTATATGCATGGCCAATATGAAACCGGGACCGCGCGGGCTTGGGTTTCTGATAAGTTTAAAACTTTTGATAACCACAATTTGTTAAGTTCGACTTTGCCCGCCCTGATGGAAAGCGACGCACAGTTTAAAGTCGTTAACGGCGTTGTTACAGATAAGCGCCTTTATATTCGTTTAAAGTCTGAGGCCCATGTTGGCGCGGGTGCCAATGTTAACGATTTAATGGCTAACGGCATTGGTTTGAGCAATTCTGAAACAGGCCACGGTTCGGTTAATGTTTATCAATTGTTTTGGACCTTAGCGTGTTTAAATGGGATGCAAACCGAAAACCGCTCTAGATCCGCGCATATCACTAGCGCTCGATCTCAATCGGATTACGGCCTGCTCAGTTCGGAGGCTAAGGCCGCTGATAACCGCGCCTTAGAACTAAAGACGCGGGATTTAGTCAAAGCTTATTCCAGCCGCCAAAATTTTGACGAAACTATTCAAAAGATGCGCGACGCCGCAAACGATATTGTCGAGGGTTCAGTTAATACCGCCGCCGAAAATTTAGGTAAAGTTTTACAATTAACTAAACTTGAAAATAAAAATGTTCTTGATGGTTTAATGCAAACAATTGGGCAAGCTGGATATTCTGGGCAACCTGTTAGCCGTGCGACTATGGTTAACGCCGTAACCGCCGTTGCAAATAATCCAGATATTGATTGTGACAATGTTGACGACTGGCAAAAACGCGGCGGCCAAGTTTTAAATATGTCAAAATCAGATTGGAACCGCGTCGCCGTTGCCGCCTAAAACTTTAATAAATTGCTAACAATTAAAGCCCCGTCATAGGGGCTTTTTTTATGCAATCTTTACAATATTGTAAAAATCTTATATTTAAGTAATTGGACAATATATAAGGAAAATAAAAAAATGTTAAAAACTGTTGAATTATCCAGAAGTAAAAAAACCAAAGGTTGCGCCGTTACTTATCGCGCTGGCAATCAAAACAAATTTAATACTTGCCCCACGTCGTGCGCTCTAAATGGGAGCGGATGCGGGACCAATAAGATTGATCTAGATTATTTAAACGCCGTTTTGGATAGCAAACCAAAACGCGGCCATGCAATGACTTACACGCATTTTAATCCGATCAATTGGGCCGCCAAGCTTGCACCAAATAAGACTACAATTAATTACAGCGCGGACACTATTGAAGAAGCTTTAATTTCTAAAAAGCTTGCCCCCGCCGTCCCCGTTGTCACGGTGGTTAAACAGGATTTCTGGAACAATAAAAGAAACAAGGTTGTTGATGAAATTCAATTTGTTCGATGCCCTGCCGAATATAGAGAAAAGACTAATTGTAGCAATTGCGGCAATTTTAACCCGTTATGCGCTCGTTTAGATCGCGCTTATATTATCGGATTTACGGCGCATGGTTCCCAAAAAAAACTAGCGGCCAGTGATGATAAGGGCGGCTGTTATGCGGGCGGCGGTAACGTTGCCATTCATTGGCAAGACACTAGCGATCAAAATCAAGAGTTAAGCGACGCGGATCAATTGCGGGCCTTTTCTAAAACATTACATCCCGCCGCCGTTTTAAGGCATCATATAGCGGGTGATCTGGGCCTTGAACAATGACGGGCGTTATATTCTTTTTGATAATCCTGGGGGCTTTAATAACGGCTTTGTTATGGCCCTATAGTTAAGACTTCATACAAGCGATTTTAAAGCCCGTTAACGCGGGCTTTTTTTATGCGGCTAGACATTATTCCATATTTGTTTAAAATGGCGCGTAGCGCCGCCATTGGGGCGGGGCTTTAACATAATAGGACAGTAACTAATGAAACAATATATAAAAGCTCTAAGAAGCGATAATCAAAGTACTTTGAATAAAGCGATTGCATTCGATCGCAAGTATCACCAGCTGGTTGATATCCAAAATAGAACAGCTAAAATTGAAAGATTACAGGAAACCACTTTTGATAAGTTTCTAGAATTATTTGGCCAATTGCCAAAATATGAAAGATTAAACGCCGCCAATAAATACGTTAAAATATTCGGCTATGATTTAATTGATTAACTAAGCTTTCATATTTAATTAGAGCCCGCTTAATGCGGGCTTTTTTTATGGCCGCCGCATGGTTTAAATTAGTTATGCAATTGACAGTTAAACAAGCCCCGCCGCGTCCCTTGGCCCTTGGCTCAAAGTTACAGGCGCTTTGCCAACGGGCACCGCCCCGCCGTCCAGCTGGCACCGTCCCTTGGTTTTAGAGCCCCGCAAGCAATCCGAAAAAGATAAGCTGCGGGTCTGTAAACTGGCCAAGGATCGCTCAGAATTGCCCGCATTGGGTAAAATGATAATACATACCTTGGACGGCGGGCCGTGTTCCTTGGAGCTTAAAACGCGGCTCGCGAGCTGGTGCCAATTCCTCACGAGCTGGTGCCGGCTGGTGCCAAATTTTAACGCGGGGCCCGTTGCAATCGAGGCAAAAAACCATAAAAAAAAGACCAAAAACCACGAATTTTTGACCTCGCGCAGGGACTTTCCCTGCGGAGGCTAGGGCCATGTTTCTCGCAAATATTTATTAGATATTTCATTTCGCGATTAACTGTCTTATAAAGGGCCATATAATCGCATATTTTTTACAGGGGCCCCTGATGGTTGGTACACAAGATTTGATATACGAAGACAAGGCTTTGAAACTTCAATTGAGGCTCGCTCAGTTGGAGAAAAACGAAGCCTGCCAAAATGATTTTTTAACTTTTGTGCGTACGGTCTGGCCAGAGTTTATTGCAGGTCGCCATCATAAGATCATTGCGGATAAGCTGGACCGGGTCGCGAGCGGCGAACTAAAGAGATTGATCATTAACATGGCACCGCGGCACACGAAGTCTGAGTTTGCATCTTTTCTTTTTCCTGCGTGGATGATGGGCCGTAATCCGTCGATGAAGATTATTCAAGCGACGCACACGACGGAGTTGGCGGTGGGCTTTGGTCGGAAGACCAAGAACCTTTTGGATTCGGATGAGTACAAGGAGATTTTTCCGGATGTCAGGTTGGCGGCGGACAGTAAGGCGTCGGGCCGGTGGGACACGAGTTCTGGCGGGATGTATTATGCGGTTGGTGTTGGCTCGAACTTGGCGGGCCGTGGTGGTGATTTGGTGATTATTGATGATCCTCATTCTGAGCAGACGGCGATGAGCAACAGTGGTTTTGATGATGCTTGGGATTGGTACACTGGGGGCCCCCGACAGAGGCTCCAGCCGGGTGGGAGTATAGTTTTGGTACAAACGCGCTGGTCGGAGAAGGATATGACGGGTCAACTGCTTCGTGCGATGGCAAAAGATCCGTTAGCGGATCAGTGGGAGGTTGTTGAGCTGCCGGCTATTTTTGATGATGACACGGCGTGTTGGCCTGAGTATTGGAGTTTGGAGGATTTGATTAGTGTGAAGTCGTCTATTCCTCCGAGCAAGTGGAATGCGCAGTATCAGCAGAATCCGACGGGCGAGGAGAATGCGATTATTCGTCGGGAGTGGTGGCAGCGTTGGGAGCGGGAGACGGTTCCTAGTTTAGAGTTTGTTATTCAGAGTTATGACACGGCGTTTAGCAAGCGGGAGACTTCGGATTATTCTGCGATTACGACGTGGGGTGTGTTTTATCCTGTGGATGGTGAGGGTCCTAATTTAATTTTACTTGACAGCAAGAAGGGAAGATGGGATTTTCCGGAGTTAAAGGCTAGGGCATTTGATGAGTATAAGTTTTGGGACCCCGACACGGTGATTATTGAGGCAAAGGCGAGTGGTTTGCCTTTGACGCACGAATTGCGTAATATAGGGATACCTGTTGTAAATTTCACACCTAGCAGGGGCAATGACAAGGTTTCGCGTGTTCATGCGGTTTCGCCGTTATTTGAGGCGGGAATGGTCTGGGCACCCGACGAAGTCTTTGCGGATGAGTTAATAGAAGAGGTTGCGGCCTTTCCAAATGGCGAAAATGATGATTTAGTAGATAGCATGACACAGGCTCTTATGAGGTACAGGCAGGGAAATTTTGTACAATTACCAACAGATGACTGGGAAAATGAAGAAAACTCTGCTAGAGTACGATTATATTATTAGAAAGTAACAGGTAAAGGTTATTATTATGCATGGTAAACGGTCCGGTTCTGTCCCCCGCAAGACAATAATTAACGATCAGCCGCATATGCTGGCATATATAAATCCTGAAGAAGCGATGATGCTAAAGAGTATGGGCGGCACTGGTCAACCCGGTCCCGGCGGGGTGCCTGCTTTTCCACCTGCTGGAGATTACGGGTATGATGGAGGCGCGGGTCAAGGCGAAGCTCCCGGCGACGTTAGTTTTGATGCTTTTGGAGATGCTTACGGAACACAAGAAGCGGCCCAAGCTGCGGATATGGAAGCTCAACAAGCTGCGGCGCAGGCCGGTTTTGAAGAGGGATTTGGTCAACCGACCAATACAGATGCATTAAGTCTTTTTCAACAAAAAATAGATACGCCTGTAGAACAAACGGGTATTTTAGGAACACTTTCTAAATTTAGTCCAATGCATATGGCGGGCAGGGCTTTAAACAAAGCGCAGATGCAATCTGCTTATAATCAGTTAGCGGGTAAATCGACACCTAATCAAGGATTTTTTGCCAGTATTGGAAAGTCTTTAGGGATTACACCTGAAATAACAGGCTATCAACCTGTGTTTGATGATGCGGGAAACATTGTTGGTTCTGCGGGAATGAATACGGCTGGTAATGTTGTCGGCTATCGCGGCCAACGGACCGGTAGCGTTTTTGGCCCAGAAGGTATACAGGATTATGTAGACGCAATGAACGCAGCGGGCCAAGGGGGCCCAGATTCTCAAGGGGGTTCTGAGGGTCCTCCTCCACCAATTATTGTAGATGATGAAGAGATAATAGAGGACGATCCGGACGCAGTGGATCCTTATGTAACACAAAATTTAGATATAATACAACCGACGACTTTAGAAGGCTATGAAGTTCCTTCTATCTACAAGCATGGCGGTATTGTATCACTTGATCCTTTTAAACAATTGGCAAGGAATAATATGTAATGGCTGAAGAAGATAAAAAAGGTTTTGCAAGTTCTTTAATGGATGCAAGTGTAAGCAGCGTTCCTTCGCAAATAGATGAGGACGAGCTGCGGGCCGAGGTCGAAATAGAGATGCCAGATAGTCAAAACAACGTAATGGCGATGATAGAAGCGCAAGATGTGGGCGGTATTGAGATTACACCGGAAGATGACGGCGGGGTTGTAATTGATTTTGATCCTAGCGACGAGCGGGGTGAGGGTGACGATTTTTATATGAATTTGGCGGAAGAAATGCCTGAAAGGGAACTTGGGCGTATTTCAAGCGAGTTAACGGGCGAATATGACTCTAACAAGGCCAGTCGTCAGGAGTGGGAAGACACTTATTCTAATGGTTTAGAGTTGCTTGGTTTTAATTATTCTGAGCGCACGGAACCGTTTCGCGGGGCCTCTGGGGTAACGCACCCGTTATTGGCGGAAGCTGCGACGCAATTTCAAGCGCAAGCTTTTAACGAGCTTCTTCCAGCAAGCGGACCTGTAAAAACACAAGTTATGGGCGAGGAAACAATAGAAAAAGTGGCACAATCGCAACGTGTCAAGCAATTTATGAATTATTATTTGACCTGTGTCATGGATGACTACACGCCGGACATGGATCAAATGTTATTTTATTTACCGTTAGCGGGTAGTACGTTTAAAAAAGTATACTATGACGAGGTTATGGGCCGTGCGGTAAGTAAATTTGTGCCTGCTGAAAATTTGGTTGTACCTTATGACACGTCAGATTTAGATACGTGCCCTAACATTACGCAATCTATTCGTATGTCATTAAATGATTTACGCAAACAACAGGTATCTGGTTTTTATTTGGATGTAGATGTAATCCCTGCGCAGGAAGAATTAGGGGAAGTTACACGAGAATTAGACAAAATAGAGGGTTTTGAGCCCAACGACATAGATTATGACTGCACAATACTAGAGTGCCACGTCGATTTAGATTTAGAAGGATATGAAGACACCGACGAGGATGGGGAGCCGACAGGTATTAAAGTACCGTATATTGTGACAATTTCCCAAGACAATGGTCAGATTTTAGCTATTCGTAGAAACTATCGTGAAGATGATGAGCAAAAGAAAAAGATACAATATTTTGTACACTACAAGTTTTTGCCCGGATTTGGTTTTTATGGACTAGGTTTAATCCACACTATTGGCGGGTTGTCACGAACCGCCACAGCGGCACTGAGGCAGCTTATCGACGCCGGTACGTTGTCCAACCTCCCTGCGGGTTTCAAGGCCCGCGGACTACGGATCAGAGACGACGATGATCCGCTTCAGCCCGGTGAGTTCCGCGATGTGGACGCTCCCGGAGGGGCTATTCGTGACAGCCTTATGCCGCTGCCTTTTAAGGGCCCAGACCAGACATTGTTTAATTTGTTAGGGTTTGTGGTCAATGCTGGCCAACGTTTTGCGACGATTACGGACATGAAAGTTGGCGACGGCAATGAGAACGCGGCTGTTGGTACGACGATGGCAATGCTGGAGCAGGGCTCGCGGGTCATGTCTGCTGTACATAAGCGCCTGCATTATGCAATGCGTCTTGAGTTTAAGATACTGGCGCGGGTTATGCACGATAGTTTGCCCCAGAAGTATCCTTATTCTGTTGCGGGCGACGATGCGACGATCATGGCTTCTGACTTTGATGACAGGGTAGATGTAATACCGGTGTCAAATCCGAATGTATTTAGTCAATCCCAGCGTATTTTGTTAGCGCAGACCAAGTTACAGTTAGCGGGTGCAGCGCCTGAGTTACATAATATGCATGAGGTTTACCGCGATATGTATGAAGCGTTGGGCGTGATGGATGTAGATCGCATAATGGCAGCGTTGCCTGATAGCGAACCGATGCCCACGGACCCTGCCAAGGAAAACATTAATGCCTTGGATATGTTAGATTTAAAAGCATTTAAAGGTCAGGATCACCAAGCGCACATTATGGCGCATATGATATTTGGCGCCTCTCCAATGGTGGGTAGTTTGCCACCGGTTGCAATGACGCTACAAAAACATATATTGCAACATATACAGATACAGGCTCAAGAGCAGGCAGCGGCGCAACTTGCCCAACAAATGCAGGCTTCGGGGCAGGAAATGAATCCGGAGCAAGATATGGTAGCGATGGATACTTTAACGGCGCAGCTTATTGCGCAGGGTATGCAGCAGGTTAAAGAACTATCTGCACAGATCTCAGGTGAAGGTCAGCAAGGGCCGGATCCACTTGTACAGCTTAAAGAAAAAGAGCTTCAGATTAAAGCACAGGCTGAACAGAACGATGCGCAAACAGATGCACAGAAAATGCAGCTTGATGCGCAATCCTTGCAAATGCGCGATCGCCAGTTTGGCGAACGGTTGGCGGCGCAAGAACGCCAGACTCAAGCCCGCATTGATTCAGCAATGCAGCGCGAATTACTCAAACAGAGAGGAGACTAACTATGAAAGATCGCAAGATAAACGTAAATGGAACGCCACCGCCTAGTACACCGGCAGCCGTGACGTACGCTGATATTAAAGATCAGGGGCGCATTCCGTATGGTTCGGAAAAAGTTTTGCCACAAAAACATACATATCCACGCATAAACGCAAGAGGTATGGGTGCAGCTAAACGCGGTGGTAAGTACAACGCCTGTTTGACCTAATGCCTCTTAAAAAAGGCTCTGGCAAAAAGGTTGTAAGTTCTAATATAAAAAAGCTGCGTTCTGAGGGCTATCCTCAGAAGCAAGCTGTAGCCATAGCTTTGTCACAAGCAAAATATGGCCACGGCGGTGTTGTAGGACAGGGGGCAGGCATTACGACTAAATTTAGTCCGATTGCACGTCCTCAAAGATTTAGGGGGGTATTTTGAAAAAACTTTTAATTATTTTTGTATTGTTAGCAGGATGTTCAAACGGCATAACGCTGGAATGTTTTAAACAAGATCAGCCGCTTTGTACGTGGGGCAAAAAGTAATGAACAAGGTATTTTATGCTTTGGGCATTTTTGTTTTGTTTTTTATGGTGTTTACAACCGTAGCACGAGCAGATGAGGGCTGCGATAGCGCAACAAACAGTAACTGTATTGAGACGAACAGTAATACAAACTCCACAACTAACTCTAACATAACCAGTACAACTACTGTAAAGTCTCCACCGCCCTCCGCGATGTCTCCTAGTATTAATTCATCAAGCTCAGATACGTGCCATATACCTGCGGGGGGATCTGTACAAACGCAGATACTGGGTATTAGTGGCGGCACAACCATTAGAGATTTAAACTGTGAGCGCCTAAAAAACGCCAAGGTTATGTACGATATGGGTTTAAAAATAAGTGCGGTAGCAATAATGTGTGAGGACAAAAGAATTTGGACGGCGATGCTTAATTCTGGCACCCCATGTCCAATCAACGGTCTTGTGGGGGATGCGGCTAAAGCGGAGTGGGAAAACAATCCACATCTTGTACCGGGATACGTTGCGGGTAAGAAGGAGAAATGGGATGAAGACGATAAGGCAACAGCTCGTGGGGCTGCTGGCATTGGCGGTCTTTTCTTGGCCTTGTTATTCTTACTCTGAGAATATTTACGGTAACACAAAGAACGCGGCCTCAAACGCACACACATGGGTAATGAATAACCTACTTCCAGCTCAAAACAACCTGACAATTGAGGGTGTGTTTCACAAATACACAATAACCAAAGATGCAACTACAGATGCAACTGTGTCGATTACAAATAAAAAAGTGGGCAGTAACGACAATGTCTATGAGTATGTAGACGACTGGAACAACTTGCCCAGCGGCACGAAGATTAAGTATGACCCAATAGCCCCTAAACTAGGCACTCTTTTTGGTGACGGTGAGATAAAAGTTACAGGGGACGGATCTCTTTCTGACGTTTTAATTTTATATCATTATAAATACGATCCTTGTGATACACCACTCAACGACCCAACTTGCCCTAATTTTAAAGACGCACTTTACCAATACTTGCTTGATAACGAATTACTCGATGCACAAAACGTGGAAGATCCTTACTATGATAAATGGGTACAGATACAATTAGAGGAACAGGCAGAGTTAGAAGAGCAAGAAGTAGAAGAGGCTGAAGAAGAGGAAGAAAGCGAAGAACTGAGTGTAGAAGAGATATTATCTGTAGCGGGTGTTGTAGATAAAATTGCAGATCCTGTACAGCAATTAGAGATGATGCAACAGATCGCTGCTGTTGGAAAACTTGAATTATATTATAATCTTGATATAGATGGTGGTGTCTATGAAGATGTCTTACAAATAGACGGCGGTGAATTTAAAGACAACGTTAAGGCTTTTAGAAGTTTAGGCCAAGACAGCGTCCACAGAAGTATGGTTCGTTCTCAGTATGACGACTAACAAACGGAGATAACATGATTAAAAAAATAACACCTTTAATATTTTTGCTTTCGACCAGTTACGCTTGGGCAGTCAACTCACCAATTACAGGTACAGTTCAAGCTAGTTGTAGCATTGTAACGACAACTCCCGGACAGTACGGGGTGCCAAACATATGGAAACTTTCAACAGCGGCGGCTGATGGGGGTCAAGATGCTGTTATAAAAACTACAATAGGGACGGCGGATAAGTATAAAGTAAAGATTACCCACCCAAACAGTTTTAGCTCATCACCTTCATTAAGTGATACATTAACTTGGACGGGCAGTAGTGTGTACACCTCTGGAAGTGTTTCTGGAATGTCTGCATATAATGCTGCTAAAGTTGTTGTGGGCAATGAAACCACTTTTGATATGACTTTGGCAGGAACGACCTTCTTTACAGTAGCGTCAACTGCTTCATACGGATATAATCGTGCATTTCCGTCGGGGTCTTACACAGCATTAATATTAGCTGAATGTATCGCCAAGTAGCTTTAATTTTCATGTTGCTTGGGTTTCAGGCTCAAGCGCACGAGATGACTCCAGCATACCCAAAGTTTAACTATAGTTATATTGAGGGAGTGTCTGTGACAAAAATGTTTTTGTTTAATAGACGTGATGATGTTTCATATTACCAAATAGGTGTGTTTACGTTAGATTGGAAAGAAATACCCTTTGCATCTACGTCAAAACTTATAAAGGTAAAACACGCTAAAAAATATCCATTTGATGTTTATATACGAAACTCTGACCTAGATAGGGTTGGATACATATGTACAATATCAAAAGTTTTTAAGGGAGAAGAGCAGAGAGCTTTGATAACTTCAAGGATTTGCTCAAAAATACAATGAGAGTATGGTTATTTATTATAGTTGTGATGTCTGCAACAAGTTGCAGTGTAATAAATGTTTTTGCCGATAGTACATCTAACTCACTAAGTTTATCTCTTCCTAACACAGGCGGTAACTACCAGTCAGATTCTTTTAGAGCAGGAGAACTAGATTGTAGCATGGCGCTAGGGAGTGCAACAAATATTGAGTTTGGTATAACAAGTATTATTCAAGGCGGCACAGCGGAGAACAGTAGAAAAACTGGAGATATTGGGTTATATTCAAAGATTACAATTCCATTGGGTAGACGAAATAAAGGCTCTCGTTTAGACTGTAATAGACTGTATGAGATTGAATTAAAGAAAAAACATTTAGAAGTAATGAAGTTACAACAAGAGATTGATAGGTTACGTGAGTTGGGTAACGACTTATCGTTTGAGAATTAGAAAAAACATGAAATTACCTAATAAAAAATATAACATTATCTACGCTGACCCGCCTTGGAAATACACAGAAAGTTGGGGGAATGGTCAAGTAGGCTACAACACAATGACCAATCAACAAATAATTGATATGCCTGTTGCTAATATTGCTGAAGAACAGGCACACTTATACCTATGGGTTACAAACCCATTTATCGCAGAAGGTTTAGAAGTCTGTAAGTCTTGGGGATTTGATTATAAAACATTAATTACTTGGGTTAAAACATATAAAGACGGAACTCCCGAAATGGGCATGGGGTATTATTTTCGTGGTTGTACTGAACACATTATTTTTGGTGTTCGTGGTAAAATGAAGTGTATCAACAAAACAACTAAAAATATGGTTATGGAAGTTAATCCAAAAAAACATAGTCAAAAACCGCACATATTTAAAGAAATGATTGTAAAAACGAGTGGTGATTTACCTCGGATAGAATTGTTTGCTCGAAATCAAAAAAGTTTATTTAAAGATAATTGGGATTATTGGGGAGATGAGTCAAATGGCTGAAATGGAGGTAGGTGGCGTAAAGTTTTCTGGCTTTGGCAAAATCGGTATTGCAGTCACAGTATTAAGTACCTTGGCTGGTTCGGCCTATGTGGGATATGAGTTTTATTTTGATTATCTTGATTTGCGCGAAGTGGTACAAGAAATAGATATTGATGCAATTAAAGCTGAGAATGAATTAGTTTTAACAAAGCTAGATGACGCTATTGTTTACACCAGAGACATTAAGAACAATCTTCGAGATGATTTGCTTAAATTAGAAGGCTACATTGATAAGCTGGAAAAAAAGATTGAGACATCTTCAGAGCGCATAAAAACAACGCAAAGCTCTATAGACTTGGTATTAGAAGACGTTCTTAATCAAATGAACGAGGTGCAAAAAGACGTGACAGCCGCAATAAGAGAGGTTGAAACTTTAAATAGGGAGACAGAAAAGGATGTTCGTGATACAATGCGCGATATAGAAAACAGAATAGAAGAAGATATGCGTAAACTTGAAGAGCAGTTAAACGAAAGATTACAGGAGGCACTTGACAATCCGTTGTCTAGTTGAGCAGTATTTAAAATAACAAGGAGATAAATAAGATGGCTTATGGTAAAAAACCTGTTGCAAAAAAAAGTAAACCAAAAGTAAAAAAATTTAGAGGCGGGGGAGCTACTACGGGACTTTATGCAAATATTCATAAAAAAAGAGACAGAATTGCTTCAGGCTCTGGAGAGAAAATGCGTAAACCGGGCTCTCAAGGCGCTCCTACTGCTAAGGCTTTTAGGCAAGCGGCTAAAACTGCAAAGAAACCGCGTAAAAGGACAACGTAATGGCTAAAAAGCTACAGGAAAATAGTAAGTATGCAATGGCGGATGCCGATGGTGATGGTGTCATAACTGATGACGAAATGGATCGGCATGAGCGTTGGATACGCTTGGAAAATGAAGACAAGCTAGCGGACACGCAACGTGTAATGGCGTGGATTGCAATGACAGTGACTATTGTAGCGGTGGTTGTTTTGCTAACGCCTGTTGTAGCGGTTGATCGACTTTCAGCGGCGGCAGGTTTTTTAAATACATTTATCGTTGCACAGTTAGGTGTAGTTGTCGGTTTTATGGGTGCTACGGCTATTTCTAAAACTAAATTAAAGTGAGGAAAAAATGGGAGATAATGCTAAAATAAAAAAAGTTATAAAAGGTTTAAATAAAGCATCTAGGTCGCACAAAAAACAAGCCAACACATTAAAATCTGTAATAACAAAACGCAAAAGAAAAAACTCTATAAAATAGGAGGATAATATGTTATCACTATTAGGAGCAGCACTGGGGTTTGGTACGTCTATTATTCCCAGTATCCTTGATTTATTTCAGCAAAAACAGAAAGATGCTCAAGAGCTTAAAATGCTCGAAGCTAAAGGTAAGTACGCAGCACAGCTATCTTCTCTTAAATTAGATGAGTTAGATGCCAAAGCAGATATTGCAGAGGCAGAAGGTATATATAAAAGTATGGCAGCGGCAAATGCTAAATCAGGTTTTGCGGCAGCATTATCAGGATCGGTACGACCAGTTGTAACATATTTATTTGTGGGTTTGTTTCTGACTGTAAAAATTAGTGGCTTATTCTATTCTATGAGTACAGGCGTTTCTTTTAACGAAGCGGCACAAGAGATTTGGAATGACGACACGAATTTACTCTTTACAAGCATAATTTCGTTTTGGTTTGGGTCACGTCAGTTTGCTAAACTAAGGAAAGGTGCTAAATGAAACAGAATTTTGAAGAATGTATGGCGCGTCTTCTTGAACACGAAGGGGGCTACGTAAATTTGGCAGCCGATCCCGGAGGCGAAACTAATCATGGAGTTACACGCGCAGTTTATGAACAATACGTTGGTCGGCAAGTTATGGATGGTGAGATGGAAGGTCTTACTCACGATGACGTTTACCCTATATACAAAGAGAATTATTGGAATAGGCTTCGGGCAGACGATCTCCCTTCTGGGGTTGATTGGAGTTGCTTCGATTGGGGTGTGAACAGCGGGACAAGTCGAGCAGCTAAGGCACTACAACGTATTGTAGGTGTAGAGCAAGATGGCGGTATAGGACCCATGACATTACAGGCAGTCGCTGAAGTAGAGCCCGCAGAAATAATAGAACAGATGCATCATATGCGTGATAGGTTCTATCGGGACCTTAGTACCTTTGATACTTTTGGCCGCGGCTGGTTAAGACGAAACGATGAAACCAAAGAGCAAGCACTCAATTTAATTTAACGCTGGTGTTTCTTATATAAGATATGCTAAGATAAAATAGTAATATGTTAGATTTTATGGGGGACTATGCGAATGGATGAGATTTATCTTGCAGAATCTGTATTTCGTATTATAAGAGAGAAACGAGAGATTGTTTTTGAGGCGTTAATTCATAATCAAGTCAAAAGCATGGAGCATTATCGTGAGCTTATGGGAATGTTAAGTTCCCTAAATCATGTGGAACAGGAACTAAAAAGCCTGCTAGAAAAACAGGAGCGCTCAAGTGAGTGAAAATAACCAAGTAGACTTGGAAGCAGCAAAACAAGGTGTAGAAAATCTAGCCTCTGCGTACCAAGAAAAACCGGTTCTACAGCCGGATTCAATAGGAACTTCCCTTTTAGAAAGATTGCCTTCTCCAACTGGATGGCGGATTTTGATTTTACCTTATAGAGGTCAAGGAAAAACCGAAAGTGGTATATATTTACCAGATCAAGTTGTAGAAGAGCAAAAAGTATCCACACAGGTAGGGTACGTGCTTAAAGTAGGCTCTTTGGCTTACGCAGATCCAGAAAAATTTCCTTCTGGCGCGTGGTGTCAAGAAAAAGATTGGGTCATGTTTGCACGATACGCTGGTTCACGTTTTCAAATAGACGGCGGAGAGGTCCGTATTTTAAATGACGACGAAATATTAGCAAAAATTTCAAATCCTGAAGACATACTACATTTTTAGAGGAAGATCATGGCAGAAGAAAAAGAACAAATAGAGCTTGAGTTAGAAGAATCCGAAGATACTGAAGTTGAGGTTAAAGAAGCCCCGATAGATGAAACCAAACCTGAAGTCGAGGTTTCGGAAGATCAGTTTGAAAAAAGTGAAACGGCAACGCAAAAACGAATTGACCGTTTGACTAAAAAAATGCGTGAAGCAGAACGGCGTGAAAATGAAGCGCTAAATTACGCAAAACAAGTTCAAGCAGAATCTCAATCCATAAAACAAAGAATGGATAATTTAGACACAAGTTATGTAAATGAATATACAAACCGTGTTACTACTCAAATGGAGCAGGCAGAAAAAGATTTAGCCCGCGCTATGGAGCTTGGAGACACCGCAGAAGCTGTTAAAGTTCAAAGAAATATGACTGCTTTAGCTATTGAAAGTGATCGCGCTGCGCAAGCAAAAATGCAGCAAGACCGTTACAGGCAGCAGGCACAAGCGCAGCAGCAACAGCAAGTCCAACAACCTATGCCGCAACAACAACCGCGTAGACCGGACCCTAAAGCAGAAGACTGGGCAGATAAAAACGAATGGTTTGGCCAAGACGAAGCAATGACTTATGCAGCTTTTGGGATACATAAAAGACTTGTTGAAGAAGAAGGGTTTGACCCGCAGACAAATGAGTACTATAGTGAATTAGACAAACGTGTTGCGAGAGAGTTTCCGCACAAGTTTGATAATAAAAAGCAACGGCCCGCTCAGAGCGTTGCTTCTGTTTCAAGGAATACCTCTGGGCGCAGCAGTGGGAAAAAGGTTAGACTCACCCCTAGCCAAGTCGCAATAGCGAAAAAATTGGGTGTGCCGTTGGAAGAATACGCAAAATACGTGAAGGAGTAAGAATATGAGTAAAGAAAACGAAAAGTTGGAAAGTTCTATAGATCGCACTTCTCGCGCAGCTAACACAAGGGAAAAAACGGCAGTGCGTAAGCCGTGGGCCCCACCGTCCATGTTGGACGCACCACCTGCACCTGATGGGTATAAGCATCGTTGGATAAGAGCGGAAACGCGCGGATTTGATGATACTAAAAACATCAGCGCAAAGCTTCGTGAAGGATGGGAATTGGTCAGAAAAGACGAATACCCTGAGTTTGAAGCACCAGTAATGGAAACAGGTAAATATTCAGGTGTGTTTGGTTTAGGCGGATTAGTTCTTGCACGAATACCATTAGAAACAGTAGCCGAAAGAAACGAGTATTTTTCTAGGAAAAATCACGATCAGATGGAAGCTGTGGACCATGATATGATGCGCGAGAATGCACATTCAACCATGACGATCAATAAGCCTGATCGTCAGCAAAGAGTAACCTTTGGTGGACCTAGAAAAAATTAGTCCATCAGCCTACTGGAGAAAAATAAATGGCAAATACAGACTCATCTTATGGCCTCCGACCAATATCGAGACAAGGCTCTTCAGCCAACTCTACCGGTATGACAGAGTATCGTATTGCATCTGACAACAGCAATCCAATTTACCACGGCATGGCGGTTATACCGTTAGCTGCTGGTGTTATAGACGACCTGCAAGCTGCGGCTGGCGGTAACGTTTCTATAGTTGGTGTTTTCGGCGGATGTGAGTACGTTTCCTCAACTACTGGTGAAACGGTATGGTCAAACTACTGGCCCGGCTCTGGCGCGGATAGTGATTATCCTGTCAAAGCTTTCTTGTACGACGATCCAAATCAGTTGTTCCAAATTGCAACATCTAATGTTGTTGCAGGACAAAACACTGAGGCGGAAGTTCGTACTTCCGTATTCGCAAACATCGCTTTTGCAACAGGTAACAGTGGTTCTACAACTACTGGACTATCCTCTGCAACAGCCGATTTGAATACAGTCGCAACTACCAACACATTGGCATTAAGAATTATGGGTATCGTAGAAGATCCTGCTAATTCTGATTTCACTGCTGCGGGTATCCCATTAATCGTTCGTATAAACAACCACTTCAATGCGCCTACTGGCTCTATTGCAGCGGCTACTGTTTCTACAACTGGCGTATAAAGGAGCTTAAAACATGGCTATATCTCGCGCACAACTAGCTAAAGAGCTAGAACCGGGCCTGAATGCGTTATTTGGGTTAGAGTACAATCGTTACGAAAACGAGCATTCTGAAATCTTTGACGAAGAAAGTTCTGATCGAGCGTTTGAAGAAGAAGTGATGTTGGGCGGATTTGCATCTGCACCTGTAAAAAGTGAAGGCGGAGCAATCTCCTTTGACGATGCACAGGAAACATACACTGCTCGTTACACAAACGAAACGATTGCTTTAGCGTTCTCAATTACTGAGGAAGCTATAGAAGACAACTTGTATGACCGTCTTGCGTCACGCTACACAAAAGCTTTGGCTCGTTCCATGGCTCAAACAAAGCAAATCAAAGCAGCAAATGTACTAAACAATGCGTTTAGCACAGGTGTTCATGCGATTGGCGATGGTGCAGCGTTATGTTCAGCGGCACACCCTTCGTTGTCTGGCAACCAAAGCAACTTGCTAGGAACAGCAGCAGACCTTAACGAGACTTCTCTTGAGTCTATGCTGATCGACATAGCAGGTATGACTGACGAGCGTGGTCTAAAGATTGCGATACGTGGTATGAAATTAATTATTCCAAAAGAACTGCAATTTATTGCAGAAAGAGTAATGAACTCAAACTTACGTAGCGGAACTGCGGACAATGACAATAACGCAATGAAAAACATGGGAATGCTTCCAGAAGGTGCGACAGTAAATCACTTCCTCACTGATACAGATGCTTTTTTTGTTAAAACTGATGCTCCAAACGGTTTTAAATATTTTAACCGTTCTGCAATCAAAACTGCCATGGAAGGTGATTTTGATACAGGAAATATGCGTTTTAAAGCACGAGAAAGATATTCTTTTGGTGTTTCTGATTGGCGCGGAGTGTTCGGCACTCCCGGAGCTTAATTGCTTTAAAAAATAAATTAGAAAAGGCGGCTTCGGCCGCCTTTTTTGTAATCTTAACAAGGAGAAAATTATGGATTGGATTAAAGGAAGATTAAAAGAACCGTCAAGCTATGGAGCTGCGGCTGTTGTTGGTGTTGGACTAGGTATTTTACTTACTATGCCAATATTAACGTGGGCAGGAATTATTTGCGCAATATTTGGGTTAGTTCTTAAAGAGAAATCAAGCGAATAAAATAGCCTTTCTTTTTACAAAAAGGTAGTGTAATCTAAACGCACCTTGACAGTTGCATTCTGCAACTGACATTTGCCTAGACAAGGAGACACAATGGCTAATACAACATTTTCAGGACCAGTCCGTTCCGAAAACGGATTTAAAGTAGTATCTAAAAACGCTACAACAGGTGCATATACTGATACAGCAGTTATTGCTTCAACAGGTATTGTTACTAATAAATATGTGAAACACGTTGGTTTTGCGACAGGTGTTACTGTTAACACTACAGCAGGCGACAGCCCAACAATTGGGGAGTTCACTCAACCAGCAAACACAATCATTACTGACATTAAAATATTTTGTGACACATCTCCGGTTATTGGAACGGGTGATATTGGTTACGAAGTTGGTACATCTTCTTCCGGTGCGCAAATTGTTGCGGCCCAAACGGATGAAATTCTTGATGGTGGTACAACTGTTGTTGAGCATAACGTAACTGTGACTAGCTTGGTTCTTCAAACACAAGATGGTACAACTGCACCAGCTTCTGTTCAATACACAAGTGCGGAAAGAACTATTTACTGCAACATCACTAATACAGTCGATGCTACAACAGCAGGATCGTTCACATTCATCATTGAGTACGTTCAAATCGCATAATTCTTAATTAGGTAGGGGGAAACCCCTACCGTTTTTATAAAGGAGAAATAAATGGCAGGATCCGATCTAACCCCCGTCATTATTAGCGACGAAGTAGCTTTAGATGCAGACGGTATTTCAACAGCAGCGTCGGTTGGTAACAACGCGGCTTTAACTATTGGCGGTGCTTTAGCTGATAGCGGAAGTGTTACAAATGCTTCTGGACGACAAGTTACAATTTTATCGGCTGGAAACGATAGTGGAATTTCTTTTACTGTTGTTGGTACGGACGTAAACGGAGCAGCTTTAAGCGAAACAGTTACTGGAGCAAATGCTGGAACAGCAACAAGTTCGGGCTACTTTAAAACTATTACAAGTATAACAGCAGTAGGTAATCCAGCCGGTAATGTTTCCGCAGGCATTAATAACAACGCTTTAGGTGTAATTTTTGCAGGCAGATGCAGATTAAAAGGTTTTTCTTTTGTTTCTGGCGGTTCAGCCGGAAAAGCTAACATTAGAAATACAGGTGCTACTGGTACAGAATTAATACAATTTAGGTCAATTGGAACTGACAGTAGTTCTGAAGATCCTTTTATTCCCGACGAAGGGGTACTGTTCACAGCAGGTTGTTATGTAACATTTATTGTAGCAACTATGGATTTAATGATGTTTTATCACGCATAGGAGCGTTTTATGCCTACTACAAAAGATGTAAAACGCACACCTTCTGGCAGAGTAGTTTATCGCGGAGAATCTTTTGCGGGATTTAACAAACCAAAAAGAACGCCAAATGCAAATAAAAAGAGCGCTGTTCTTGCCAAAAAAGGCAGTAACATTAAACTGGTTCGTTTTGGCGATCCAAATATGTCGATTAAAAAAGATCAACCGGGAAGAAGAAAAAACTTTCGGGCTAGACACAACTGCGATACGGCAAAAGACAAATTTACGGCCAGATACTGGTCTTGTAAGGCATGGTGATAATATGAAAGCCGCAGACGTACTAAAAGAATTAGAAAAACATGAAGCGGAGTGTTCTATTCGTTATAAAAACATTGAAGAACAACTAAGTAGCCAAAAAAGCAGTTTAAAGTCTTTAGATCAAAAAGTTTGGGCTTTGGCTGTTCTTATAATAGTAGCACCTTTTGCAAGTAAATTATTGGGGTAGACATGGCAGTATCGGGATCAAAAAACTTTGAATTAGACGTGGCAGATTACGTTGAAGAAGCTTTTGAACGATGTGGTTTAGAGGTTAGAACTGGTTATGATTTAAAAAGTGCAAGAAGATCTCTTAATTTAATGTTAGCAGAGTGGGCAAATCGCGGTTTAAATCAATGGACTATAGTTGAAACTTCGATAGTCACTGCTACAGGAGTTACGGAATATCCCGCGGGAATACTTACTATGACTGTTGCCTCTCATGCGGGTTTTCAAGTGGGAGAAACAATTACAGGCGGAACAAGCGCGGCTACCGCTAAAATAACAAATCTTCCTAGTTCTTCTGTGGGAGATTTAGAGGCAAATACTTTGGCTATTACTATTCCAGTAGGTACTTTTGCATCTGGAGAAACAATTACAGGCGGGACAAGTGGAACCTCTACTACCGTATCTGCCGCAGTAGATTTTTCTAATACAAACAGTACAATTGACGTTTTATCTGCGGTTGTAACGAGAGATTCTACTGATTTAAGCATCGATAGAGTTAGTCGAGAAGCTTTTATTAATATACCAAATAAAGCAACTTCTGGAAGAATTACGCAATATTTTTTAGACAGACAAATAACACCTGTTTTAAAAGTTTGGCCTGCTCCAGAAAATGATACAGATATAGTTAAATTTAACAGATTAACCCGAATGGATGATGCGGACGGCTACACGGATACCTTAGATATGCCTTTTAGGTTTTATCCTTGTTTGGCTGCGGGTTTAGCTTATTATATTGCTATGAAAAGAGCGCCGAATAGATTGCAGTTATTAAAGTCTGTTTACGAAGAAGAATTTGAAAGAGCAGCTACGGAAGACAGAGACAGGGCTTCCTTTACAGTTGTTCCTAAAGTTAACTACCTTGGGGGCATATAATGTCAAAATTTGCAAGTGGCAAAAATGCATATGCAATATCAGACCGGTCGGGCTTTCGTTACAAATATAAAGATATGCGTAAAGAATGGAACGGGTTACTTGTTGGAAAAGACGAGTTTGAACCTAAACAACCTCAACTAGGTCCTTTTAGGACGGTTACTGACCCTCAAGCATTAAAAGACGCCCGTCCGCCTCAAGATGTAGTGCAAGAAAGAAGCGTTAATTGGGGGTGGAACCCTGTGGGACAGCAATACAACTTTGGTTTAACGCCAAATCCATTAGCTTCTACAGGATCTGTAGGTACAGTCACGGTGGTAATAACATGAGTTTTACATATTCTACTTTAAAATCAGCTATACAAGCTTATGCCGACAACACTGAAACAACTTTTGTGGCAAATTTGGATAATTTTATTAAAGCGGCTGAACAAAGAATACTTAATTCAATAGATTTACAGTATTTTCGCAAAAATGTTTCTGGCACAGTTACAGCAGACAACCAATATTTAGCAGTTCCTACGGATTATCTAGCGTCTTTTAGTTTATCCGTTGTAAATTCTTCGAATAAAGAATTTTTACTAGAAAAAGACGTAAATTACATACAATCTGTAAACCCAAATTCAACTACTACGGGTGTGCCTAAATATTATGCTTATTTTGACATAAACAATTTTATTTTAGCGCCTACACCTAGTGCAAATGCTGTTGCAGAGCTGCATTATTTTTACAGACCGGCTAGTTTAACCGCAGCAGGAGACTCCGGAACTACTTGGTTAAGTACAAATGCGCCTAATGCAATGTTATACGGAAGTTTGGTAGAAGCTTACATTTATATGAAAGGTGAGCCGGACGTTATGAAATCCTATACAGACCGATTTATGGAGTCTTTGGTTCGTTTAAAAGATTACGGTGAAGCAAGAGAAAACTCTGACGCCTATCGGAGAGGTCTACCAACGAGGGAGCGATCGTAATGAAAGTCGCTATTGTAGGTCTTGGTGGAAGTTATTCAGATTACATAGCAGCCCGTATTCGGTCAGAAACGTATGATGAAACATGGGGTATAAACTGCATAGGCGGTATTATAGAAGTAGATAAGACTATTATGATGGACCCTGTGTCTAGGTTTTTGGACACAGAAGATGCGGGTTCTCAAACAGGGATTGCAAAAGAGTTTTTAGCTAAAAACACTAAACCTATTATTACTTGTGAACTAGATGATCGCGTCAAACACTTGGAAGAATACCCTTTGGAAGCGGTTATAAAAGAATTAAATATTTGCTATTTTAACAACACAGTGGCTTACGCAATTGCCTATGCTATTTGGTATAAAGCACATGAAATATGCTTGTACGGCATTGATTATAACTACAAAAATGTCAGTATTGCAGAAGCAGGCCGCGCTTGTTGCGAATTTTGGTGCGCAATTGCTGTATCAAGGGGTATTAAGATAGAGGTTGCTCATACTTCTGGTTTATTAGACACAAATGTTCCTGATAACGAACGTTTATATGGGTATCATCGTTTAAAAGACCCTTTAGTGCAAACTTTTAATCAAAATGGTTTATTAATTACGCGACAATCTGAAATGACGCCTCCAGAGCCCTTAGATGCGGAGCCAACTTTAATAGGGCGCCATGATTTACAAAAATTAAATGGAAAAGAACAATATGTTTAGTGTTAATAGCGATATTACTGTTGGCCAAGTCGGCGTTGCAACTTCTGATAACGGCGGATTGTCTAACGAACAAATTTCTGAACTAGCTACTAATAAAATAGTGTCTATTTCTGAAAATGCACCGGAACCTATAAAACAGCAAGCTCATATTTTTGCAGATAATGTTCGTAATCTTTTGCAATATTATATAGAGTTGGCTAGAAAAGAAGAACGTGCTAACATATGTCATCAACTACGTGAAGCGGGTCAAAATGACTTAGCAGAAGTCATAAGGAGAATATAATGGCTATAACACAAGCAATGTGTACTTCGTTCAAAACACAACTTTTGACTGCTACACATAATTTTGCAACAAACGGCAATGCCTTTAAATTGGCGCTGTATACAAGTTCTGCCACAATGGGTGCAACCACAACAGCTTATTCAACTTCGCAAGAAGTAAGTAATAGTGGAAGTTATTCGGCTGGAGGGGGCACTTTAACCAAAGTAGCGCCAACTTCAAGCGGCACTACCGCGTTTACAGATTTTTCTGATTTAACTTTTACAACAGCAACCATTACTGCGCGAGGCGCGTTAATTTATAACGATACAAATAGCGACAAGGCTGTTTGTGTACTTGATTTTGGTAGTGATAAATCTTCTTCTTCCGGAAGTTTTACAATTCAATTTCCTGCCGCAGACGCAAGTAATGCTATTATTAGAATAGCTTAATGGAGTAATTAATGCCGACGCAAACAGGTTGGGGACGCGGTACATGGGGGCAAGGAGCTTGGGGCTCTGTTCTTCCTGTTACAGTAACGGGCGTCGCAGCAACTGGTGCGGTAGGTAATGAATCCGTCGATGCAAGTGCATTGGTCACTCCGACCGGTGTTGCAGCTACCGGCGCAATTGGAACTGTTCTCGCCGCTGGTGGAGCAGTTGTCACAGAAACAGGCTTAACGGGAACTATTGGTTTTGGCGACGAACAAGTTGTTGGCACCGCAGTAGTAAGTCCGACCGGTGTTTCTGCAACCGGCGCAATTGGCAATGAATCCGTTGTGGGCACAGTAATAGTGATTCCGACGGGTGTTTCTGCAACTGGTGCAATCGGGGATGTTAGTATCCAAGAGGGCGTTACTGTTTATCCAACAGGTGTTGCAGCAACAGGACAAATTGGAGAACCAAATGTATGGGGATTAATTATTCCTTCACAAACACCTAGTTGGAGTGGTATAACGGCTTCACAAACACCTAGTTGGAGTAGTACTACTCCTTCACAATCACCCGCATGGACGGATATAGCGGCATAAGGAATATAAAATGGCAAGCACCTACGTAAATGACCTCAGACTAAACGAGATGGCTACGGGCGATGCGTCTGGAACATGGGGTACGACAACAAACACGAACTTAGAGCTTATTGGCGAGGCTTTAGGTTACGGAACAGAAGCAATAACAACAAATGCAGATACACACACTTCTACTGTAGCAGACGGTGCAACAGATCCTGCAAGATCTATGTATATTAAGTACACAGGAACATTAGACTCCACTTGTACAATTACAATAGCGCCAAATACTCTTTCTAGGGTTCATATAATTGAAAACGCAACCAGCGGTAGCCAAAGTATTATTATTAGCCAAGGTTCTGGAGCCAATGTTACTATTGGTACTGGTGCAGTAAAGATAGTTTATTTAGACGGTGCCGGGAGTGGCGCGGCTGTTACTGACGCTTTAGTAGACTTGGATCTTACAGGAACAACTACGGCAGCCGCTTTAACGTTGTCAGGAAACGCGGACTTTAATGGTGATCTTGATGTAGACGGTACGTCAAACCTTGATGTTGTGGACATTGATGGTGCTGTAGACATGGCTTCTACGTTAACACTCGCTGGTAATGCAGACTTTAATGGTGATCTTGATGTAGACGGAACAACTAACCTAGACGTTGTAGATGTAGATGGTGCTGTAAACTTCGCAGCAGACGTTACCTTTGCAGATGGTGCAGATATTATTACTTCTTCAGCAGGTACATCTAACTTCAGAGCAGGTGTCAACGCAGGTAACTCAATAGCATCTGGCGGTAACTACAACGTGGCTGTGGGTGACGAAGCTGGTACTGCTTTGACCACGGGTGATAACAACGTAGCCATCGGTTTTGAAGCTTTGTCAACAGAAGATGCACATGGAGACAACGTAGCTGTCGGCTTTCGTGCATTAAAAGCTCTTAACGCTGGTGCTGATTCTTTTAATACAGCAGTAGGATATTTAGCTGGTACAAATATGACTACTGGATTAGAAAACGCTGTATACGGTAGTTTTGCAGGTGATGCTCTCACTGATGCAGATTACAACGTAGCTATAGGTGGATCTGCTTTAAGTGCAGACACTTTAGGAAGTAGATCAACTGCTGTAGGTTTTGGGACTTTATCCGCTCAAAACTTCACAACAGCCACAGATGCATACAATGTAGCAGTCGGCTATCACGCTGGTAACGACATCACCACAGGCGTAAATAACACCATCGTAGGTAGTCTTGCTGGTGACGCTATAACTACTGGTGATTTGAATACATATGTTGGTTCAAATGCTGGTTCAGCGTCTCAAGGCGTAGATAACAACACCGCCATAGGTGCTTATGCTTTTGACGTTGGTACAGGTGCAAATAACACCGCTGTAGGTTCTGGTGCTTTAGGTGGGGCTTCAAACTCTGCTGCTGGTAATGTAGCTGTAGGAAAAGATGCTGGAAATTCAATATCTTCAGGGGCCAACAATGTTCTTATAGGCAATGCTGCTGGAGATGCTCTAACGACAGGAACATTAAATACCGCAGTCGGTGATAATGCTCTAACTACAAACATTCTTGGAAGTCGATCAGTCGCTATAGGTAGTTACGCTTTAAGCACTCAAAATTACGCAACAGCAACAGATGGTTACAATGTCGCAGTAGGATCAAGTGCTGGAGGTTCAGTTTCCACAGGCATTAACAACACTATCGTAGGCGGTCTAGCTGGGGATGCACTCACTGACGCTGACCACAATGTTGCAGTTGGGCAAGGTGCTTTAGGTGCTGATACTAAAGGAAGTAAAAATACAGCAGTCGGTCATTCGGCTCTTGAAGCTCAAAACTTTACGACTTCTACAAGTAGTTACAACACAGCAATTGGTTCTGACTCTGGTAAAGCAATCACAACAGGAGTGCAGAATACAATACTTGGTAGTTCGGCTGGTGACTCTCTTACTGATGCTGATTCTAATATTGCTATAGGTTATAGTGCTTTAACAGCAGACACCTTGGGTTCAGGAACTGTTGCAATTGGACATAGCTCACTAGGTACTCAAAACTTTACCACTGCTACAAATGCTTATAATACTGCTGTAGGGTTTTATTCAGGTCTAGGACTAACCACAGGCACAAAAAATGTTATGGTTGGTGCATTTGCAATGGATGCTACTGTTACTGGCTCTGAGAATGTTGCGATAGGGTATGAAGCTGCAACCGACCTTACGTCTGGTACAGGCAATGTAGTTATTGGTCAAGAGGCTGGTAATAATATTACAACTGCTGAAGATAATGTTGTTATAGGTAAAGCAGCTATGCAAGCTGTTGCTGGAAGTGGCAATATAGCCATTGGAGCGCAAGCATTAAGAGTAAACACTTCATCTAATAATTTAGCGATAGGTCATAGTGCGCTTAAAGCGAACACTTCTGGTTTGTATAACGTGGCTATCGGACATGAAGCAATGATTACCAATATAGATGGTGATGGTGCAGTAGCAGTAGGTTATGAAGCACTTAAAGCTCAAGAACCTTCTAATGGACTAACTTATAACGTAGCAATAGGTTATGAAGCAGGTAATGATGTAAGCACGGGTACAGGCAATACATTTGTAGGAGGAGCTGCTGGCGATAAAGTAACGTCAGGATCTGCAAATGTAGCGATTGGTCAAGAAGCTGGAGGGTCTGGTGCTGCAAGCACTGGGTCTCATAATACGTCAGTTGGATTACAAGCAGGTTCTGCTTTGACTACGGGTAATCAAAGTGTTTTTATGGGTACTTACGCTGGTGATTCTTTTACAATCGGTAGATACAATGTTGCCATAGGGTATCATACACTAGGTGCTGATGTAGTAGGCGATAGAACAACGGCAGTAGGTTATCAGTCAGCCTTTGCTCAAGTTGCAGGTAGCGATAACTTATCAATGGAAAATTCATACTATGGTATGTATGCAGGACACTATAATGTTACTGGCACTAAAAACACGTCAATGGGATATCAAGCAGGAATGGGTAACCATACTAACAGTGCAAGTAACAATGTAGCTATTGGCTGTAATACAGGATTAAATTGTAGAGGAGATAACAACACACTTGTTGGGGCATTAGCAGGTGATGCTATTACGACTGGCGATACAAATACTGCTTTTGGTAAAGATGCTTTAACTGCGGCTAATACCGCAACAAATTCTGCTTGTTTTGGACACGGTGCAGGTAAAGCAATAACTTCTGGAAATAGCAATATTTGTGTAGGAGATATTGCTGGAGATAATATTACTGATGGCGCTGAAAACATAATGATTGGGTATCAATGTAGATCTGTCAGTTCAGGTTCAGATAGGAATATATGTTTAGGTTTTCAAGTAACAGGTGCTGCCAATTCATTTACTTTTGGTGAAGGTTCTTCAGACTCTAGAATTACTAGTGGTGATACATCTATCTCTGCTCCTTCTGATGTTAGGCTTAAAGAAGATATTCAAGATGAGACAGTAGGACTAGGTTTTATTAATGATCTTCGCCCTGTAACATTTCAGTGGAAAAAAGAAAAAGACATTCCATCTGATATGAATGCACACGTTGCTGGTTCTGAAAAAAGAACTATGAACGGTAAACATAACCACGGATTTATAGCTCAAGAAGTTAAAGCTGTCATAGACAATCATAACATGAAAGATGGTTTTAATATGTGGACTGAAGATGAGACTGATGGAAGGCAACGTGTAGGCGATGCTTCTCTTATGCCTATTATGGTAAAAGCAGTACAAGAACTGTCAACAAAATTAGATGCGGCACTTGCTCGTATTGAAGAACTAGAAGGATAAACAAATGAGTGAATCAAATGCTATAATATCATCTGACGATCATAATGCAGATGGCACACGCAAAGATGCCAAACTAGCAGAGGACTACGCAGGAATGGGAGATTGCATAAAACTTATTAATGCAGTTATTGGTGGCACTAAATACGCTGACAGAGAAACAGATTATAGACAGGCTTGTGTAGACAGAAATGTATCGCATCTTGAGCAGATGAAAGCTATGACTGATTGGGGTAGTGAAGATATGACTGCTACTACGAATGCAATAACCGCAGGTAAAGGTTACACTGCATCTTAATATAAGGGTTTACTATGGAGCTAATGCCACGCCACTTTCCAAACATAGGGGTTGTTGAAGGACAACTCCCAGAAGATGTTGTGGCTAACCTATGGACTGTGATTAACGAGGCAAGAGAAAAGCCAGATGACATGAAGCCTGAACTTGCAGGTAACATCAGCTCCTCTATACGCCTTGATGGTGGCTCACCACTACTAGAAGAGTTTGTCGGTGAGTTAATCCCTAAGTTTATGGACAGCCACATAGAGGCGTATGGCCCACCTTGGCGAGCTGTTATGAAGGAAGGTGAAGGGTTTAACCTAGAAAGCCTTTGGGTAAACTTTCAGAAGAAGCACGAGTTTAACCCACCACACGATCACGGTGGCGTTTATAGTTTTGTAATATGGATGCAGATACCTACATCCTTTGCAGAACAGCGCAAGCTACCTGTATGCGCTGAGTCAAATGCAGATAATCACATATCTAACTTTGCTTTTAGTTATACAAATACACTAGGCAAGGTATCTACATTTGCGTATAATATGGAGAAAGAAGCAGAAGGTTATATGGTTATGTTTCCTGCGCAAATGACCCACCAAGTTTTTCCGTTCTATGAGAATGACGGAGAAAGAATATCAATCTCAGGTAATATTAACATAGAGGAAAAATAAAATGGCAAGAGAATCAGATCAAATTGCACAAGACTACGCAGCAATGCTGGGCAGTGTAAGTGTTATCACAGAAGTTATAAAGACACACGACAAAGGTGGTTCAGCAACAAGTGACGACTTTTGTGGTGATATGACGACAGCAGAAAAGAAAGAGCGTGTCGCTAGAAGCAAAGGTTACTTAGATCACATGAAAGCATTAGACGATTGGGGCAGTGAAAACATGACTCCAGTAACAAATGCGATTAATGCTGCTACAACCTTTATAGGTTAAACAAACCATAACATAGGGAGAAAATTATGGCTGAAGAAAAAGAAAACGTTGTTACAATAAACGGAGAAGAGTATGAAGAGAAATCTTTAGAACCAAACTCTATGTATTTCTTAACCCAAATCCGGGACTTGCAAACGCAACGCAATCAACTTCAATTTCAAATGGATCAAAAACAAGCTGCTATAGATATGATGACGTTACGACTAGCAGAGTCCGTAAAGGTTGAAGAAACCGAAGAAGAGGTTGAAAAAGCCTCCTAAAACGTGAAAGATGTTGGCCTATGCCGTTAACGAAGTTACAGTTTAGACCGGGTATAAACAGAGACGTAACGTCTTATTCTAATGAAGGCGGTTGGGTTAATTCTGAAAAAGTACGGTTTCGTTTAGGGTTTCCAGAAAAAATAGGTGGATGGGTAAAATACTCATCCAATGTTTTTTTGGGGACCTGTCGTGCTTTGCATACGTGGGTTACTTTAAACGGCACACAATACCTTGGACTAGGCACACATCTTAAATACTACATAGAAATAGGGCAGTCTTTTAACGATATTACGCCTATTCGCAAAACAAGCACAAACTCCATTACCTTTGCAGCGACAGATGGATCTTCTACAATTGCCGTTACAGACTCAAGTAACGGGGTTGTAGAAAACGATTTTGTAACATTTTCTGGCGCTGTGTCTCTTGGCGGGTTAATTACAGCCGATGTTTTAAATCAAGAGTACCAAGTAATTGGCATTACAAACGATAATACCTACACAATTACCGCAAAAGATACAGCCGGTGTTACTGTTACCGCTAATTCAAGCGATAGTGGAAACGGCGGGTCTGGTGTAGATGGTTCCTATCAAATTAATGTTGGTTTAGACACAGAAGTAGGGGGAACTGGTTGGGGCGCGGGCACATGGGGCCGTAGTACGTGGGGATCTGGTGCAGACATTAGTGCCACTACTGAATTACGTATTTGGAGCCACGACAACTTTGGAGAAGATTTATTAATAAACCCAAAAGATGGCGCTATTTATTATTGGGATGCCTCCGCTACAAATCCCTTGACGGTAAGAGCAGTAGAAATAGGAACAGTTTCAGGGGCTTCTGATACACCTACCATAGCAAAACAAGTTATGGTTTCTGATAACAGCAGGCACGTTATTGCTTTTGGCACAAATACAATTAACACAACAACACAAGACTCCTTGTTAATACGGTTTTCGGACCAAGAATCTTTTCTTGATTGGACACCACAAGCAACCAACTCTGCGGGTGATTTACGGATAGGTTCTGGTTCTAACTTTGTTCGCGCTATTGAAACAAAACGTGAGATCTTAATTTGGACCAATAGTTCACTGCAAACAATGCAATACTTAGGGCCACCGTTTATTTTTGGCATTCAGCCTTTAGCTTCAAACATTACAATTATGGGCGCCAATGCGGTTGCCGCTGTTGAGGACGTTGTGTTTTGGATGGGTAAAGATTGTTTTTACATTTATGACGGGCAAACAAAGCAATTGCCTTGCACAGTTAAAGAACAAGTCTTTTTTAATTTTAACTCAGGGCAAGAAGAAAAAGTATATGCTGGTATTAACTCTGAGTTTAGCGAGGTAACTTGGTTTTATTGCTCTGATGATAATTCGGTGGCAAATGGTGGCGATGGGCAAAACAACAAGTACGTGACGTACAATTACGCTGAAAACCTTTGGTATTATGGCACAATGAGTAGATCAGCCTTTATGGACCGCGGTCTACGGACCTTTCCTACCGCAGCAGAAAGTGGTTACTTATACAGCCATGAAGTGGGCTATGATGAAGATGGATCTGCTATGTCTGCGTCTTTAGAGTCAAGTCCAATTGATATAGGGGAAGGCGAAAAACTTGTTTCTATTAGCCGCATTATTCCTGACTTTACATTTCAAGGGTCAACAACAGAGGCTCCTGCGGTAAATATGACAATGAGTATGCAAGATTATCCCGGCAGCTCTTATGGCCAAGCTGAAACCAGCGCAACAACCTTGTCGGCAAGTTCTACAACAACAGTTCCTTTTGAACAATTTACACAAAAAGCTGATATACGGCTACGAGGGCGTTCATTTGCTTTAAAAGTAGCGTCTTCTGATGTAGGGGTGCGATGGCGACTGGGTAGTCCAAGGCTTAATGTAAGGGAGGATGGTCGAAGATAATGGCCGGTAATGTAACAGCTTTTCCAAAACTTCCTGTACCCCGTCAAGAGGTAGATGTACGGTATTTAACCGATTTAGTTCGTGCATTGGAGTCTTTTATTAATCAAGTACAAAACCCCGGACCGCAGCGTGGCACGGCGCAAACCCTTACAAATTTGCAAAAAGGCAATGATGTGGGGTTAGAGGCAGGTGCTTTGTATGTTACAAATGCATTTGGCACAGATAGCGAAGGTTATGTGCGCATAAGTTTATTAAACGTGAGTGCTTGCCAAGGGTCCGCGGCCACCGGATCTGTTGGCACAGTAACCGTTGCCGTCTCGTAGGAAAAAATTAACACAATGACTAGATTATATCAAAGAAACAACGTACAGTACAAAAAAGACAACGCTGCGTTTTTGTAGAACAAGGAAAATAAATGGCACAGCAAGCTTTAAGACAAGAAGACATTCCAAAAGGCGGTATAGCTGATTTTATTATGGCTGATGAGGACTTTGCGTACCTAGAAGCTGCAAATGCTGAAAAAGAATTTGGAAACAACGGAATTGCACGGTTTGATGGCGTTGCAAAGAAAATGGCTTCTTATGGGCGTTATGGCGATGACTTGGTTGCACACGTTGAAACAGGCGAAATTGTTGTTCCAAAACGTTTAATTGAAAAAAGCCCTGAGTTAAAAGAGTCTATCTTTCAACATTTGAGAGATCAGGGCGTTACAGAACCTGAACGCTATGTTGTGGGCTCTAGTGATAACTCTATTAACCCTGAAACAGGTTTAAGAGAGTTTGGTTTTTTTAGTAATATTTTTAATGGTGTAAAAAAAGTCCTTAAAACTGTTGCAGGCGTTGCTTTACCCGTGCTTGGTTCTATGGTTTTTGGCCCTATTTACGGCGCGGCACTGGGAAGTGGTGTAGCTACTTTAATTAATGGTGGTAACATAGGGGATGCTTTAAAATCCGGTTTAACCGCAGGTGCTTTAGGTGGACTAACTACTTTTGCAGGAGGGGCTTTAAAGGGAGGTATGTCTGGCGGCATTGCAAGTTTAGGTAAAGCGGCTCGATTTAGCAATTTAGGCCAAGGTTTTACAAACATAGGCAACGTTCTTACGGGCAAAGAGAAGCTTGGTAATGCATTTAGTTTTAAAAATATGCAAGAAGGACCTGCTCGTGAACAAATTTTTGACCAAACAAGCGATTCAACCATGCTTGATAAAACAAAAGGTTTTTTTAAAGAAAATATTTCTCCCAATAGATTAGATGCCGCTTATAACGAAAAATTAAACTTAGCTTTAAATGAGGCTAAAATCCAATATCCAAGCGCATCTGCAACAGAGCATTTAAATTTAGCAAAAACAATGGTTTCAGAGCCTAGCTTTCTTAGAAAATACGGACCGATGGCCGCGTTAGGAACTGCGGGAGCCGCGGCCCTTGGTGCGTTTAAAGTACCCGAACAAGAAGATATTGAAACAGAAACCGGGCAAGATTTAATTGATGCAAATCCAGAAAAATATTTAGTGCAAAACTTAGATTATGTTGCACCAGAAGGCCCTTATGAAGTACCTACCACATATACTTCTGGTTTAGCAGACGTTGTTCCGTTAAATACGGCAACGAATGAATTTGTAAGGCCGCCAAGTCCTTTTGACGACCCGTTTGTAACAATGGCGGCAGATGGCGGTGAAATATTTCCAAGAAGAACCGGTGGTATAATGCCAAATGAGGGTGTTCCTAACAAGGATAGCGTTAGAGCAATGGTTATGCCCGGTGAGTTTATAATGACAACTGATGCTGTGAAAGGCGCAGGAAACGGTGATTTAAATCAAGGAATTAAAAAGATGTACTCAGTAATGCGTAATCTTGAAAACAGAGCAGGGAGCATGGCATAATGGCTACTTCAACCCAAGAACAGATAGTCCGCGAAGCTCCGGAAATTGAAGCGTATAAACTGGGGTTATTGGAATCTGCAAAACAACTTACCGATACGCCTGTTAACATTCCAATTCAACAAATTGCAGGTATGTCACAAATGCAGCAAGACGCTTTAGCGCGTACTGCGCAAGGTGTTGGGGCATATGAACCTTATTTACAGCAAGCTGGCTACACAATTGGCGACTCTCAAGAACAAATATCAGGGGTAATGGATCAAGCAGATCCGTTTAGAAGACAAGCCGCAGATATGATGTTGCAATCACAACAAGGTATTCAAGGTCAGGTTGGAACCGCGCAGCAAGGTATGAATTTAGCGGCCAATGCAATACCGGGTCAGGTTGGTGCAGCGCAAGCTGGCATGGTAGGTGCGGCAGAAGGAGGTCGAGGAATTGCCTCTTTTGCAGGCCAAGAAGCATTGGGCCAAGCAGGTGGCGCACAAGCCGGCGCAGATTTTGCGGCGCAACAAGCAAGAGGAATAACAAGCCAAGCGGCCGGCGCATTACAGCAAGCCGGCGCTATGGGCCGCGACACAGCATTGGCTGGTATAGGACAATTATCTAGTACAACAGGAGGGTTTGATCCAGCAAGCACTGGTGCTTTTATGAACCAGTACGAAGACGCGGCTGTACAGCAAGCATTAAAAGATATTCAACGCGCCGGCGATATTCAAAGCCAAGGTTTAGACGCACAAGCCGTCCAAGCAGGTGCTTTCGGCGGTTCGCGGGGCGCGATCCAGCAAGCAGAATTAGGCCGCAATATTTTAGAACAGCAAGCGCGTACAGCGGCTGGAATGCGGCAACAAGGATTTGAAAGTGCAGCACAAAGAGCCCAGCAAGGGTTTGAAAGCGCACAACAAAGAGCGCAACAAGCAGCGCAACTTACAGGACAACTGGGTCAGGCGGGTGCCGGAACTTCTTTACAAGCGGCGCAAGCAGCAGGTCAGTTAGGATTATCAGCAGAAGAATTAGCGCAACAAGGTGCATTAAAAGGAGGTCAATTAGGACTATCCGCGGCCCAAGCAGCAGGTCAAATGGGTTTATCCGCAGAACAGCAGGCAGGTCAGTTGGCGCAACAACAAGGTGCGTTAGGGCTTCAAGGGGCACAAACACAAGCGCAAATAGCTCAACAATCAGGGCAGCTAGGCTTGCAGGGGCAAGAGCTAGGAAGTCGCATTGGCGAAGGCATTGGCAATTTAGGCGCTCAATACGGTCAGTTAGACTTACAAGCAGGACAAGCGCTTGGTCAAACAGGTCTACAGCAAGCGCAATTAGGCGAGGGCGTTCAAGCTCTTGGCCAGCAAGATGCAAGTTTTGCATACGATATGGGCAAGCAACAGCAGGCTCAACAACAAGCGGTTATGGAAGCACAACGTCAAAGTCAGTTACAGCAAGCTTACGAACCTTATCAACGAGTTTCTTATCTATCGGATATTTACAAAGGGGCTCCATCCTCTCAACAATCAATAACAACTTCAACCACGCCTAACGCATCGCCGGCCCAACAAATTCTTGGGTTAGGAATTGCAGGACTAGGCGCGGCAGCAGGGGCACAAAAAGCGGGGTTATTCTAATGAATAGAAGTGTAATGAAACGTCAAATGTTTGCAAACGGTGGTGTGCCTATGGCTGAACCCACGTTGACCCCTCCTATGGAGCCGATGGCCACGGGCCCCGAACAAATGGACCCACAGGTTCTAGAGGGCGCTATGATGACTGCGTCTCAAAACTTTGGTGATTTAGATCAAGCACAAAATTACGAAGAAGTCATTGATTCTATAAGAGGTGATGAATTACCTATCGAGCAAAGATACCAAGAGTTAGCCCAGTTTGTTGGCCCAAATGACGCGCAACAAACACCAGAGTCTGTTCTTGCAATGGTTCAGCCTGTTATACAAATGGCCGCAGTAGATGGCGGCATAGGTGGTCTAGCGGCAGAACAAATGAACGCAGACGTTTCTGGGCCCATGGCAGAGGGCATTATGTCTACCATAGCCATGGAGGGTGGGGAGGAACCCCCCGTAAATTTTAAACAAGGCGGCGATGCCCGCCGTAAAACAAACAAAATAGAATACTACTCAATGGGTGGTATGGCAGGGTTAGGTCAAATTGGTCAAATTGGCACTCCGATAAATATTTCTGAAGAAAGTTTTACAAATTACGGTAGACCAGACATTTCTCCCACAATTGATATGGGGTTTTTAGGTCAGCCTTTTCCGGGATTTGGCGGAGGTTTTGGCGGTTTATTAGAGCAAAGAGGGAATAATGCACAACGTGCTTTAGCGCCTTTTAAACAATACATTGCGCAGGAAGTAAAAAAACAAGCTTTGTCTGATGTAAGTAGTCAGGTGGATCCTTTTATTGACGATATCTCACAGCAAGCTGCACAAAAATTTGGCTTAACAACTGGTGGTGGAATTATGGATAATATTATCCGTCAACCACAGATTGAAGCTGTGGAAGATCCGATGGGCCTTCCCTTTTTAGGCAGACCTGCATTAGGCCGGGCTGGCGTAACAAATGAAGGTCCAATGGCGTACGCGGACGGCGGACCAGTTCAATATTTTGCACCTGAAAATAAAAACAGAGTTGTTACTCCGTTAGAACAAGAAATGGGCTCCAGACTGGACTTGTACGAACGCATGGGTTTAGGTAGTCAGGCAGAACGCGACGCTGCTTTGGCTAATCAAAGAAATCTAACACAATCGCAGATGTTGTTTGATATTGCTGGCGCCGGATTGGCTTTAGCTGGCGGTGACGGCTCTAAAAGTTTTGCTCAAAACCTAGCAGAAGCCGCACAAAATACACAATTATTTGATAAACTAAGCGCTAGAACGCAATCATTGTCTGATTTCCAAACAGCTCAGAAAAAAGAAGAGCGCGACATTAGATTAGCGGCATTAACTTCTTCAGAAGCCGCTTTAGCAGCAAGCGCTAAAGCAAAGGCTGCAAAAGAAATAGAAACAATGAAAAATGCAGCAGCCATTCTTGCAGTCGAAACGGCGTTTGAAAATTCTTTAACAACTGCTGAAAATTTAGCAGAAACTAAAAGAAAAGCCGCAGAACAACTTGCTACCACACAAACACTTTTACAGGAACTAAAAGGCGTACAAGGGGAAGCTGCTGACATAAGGCGAGCTGATTTAGAAAAACTTGTGATTAAATTAAAACAAGAAAACACTCTTATTAATAAAGACATAGATCTTCAAAACGATTTAAAGAAAATAGGGGTTAATCATTCAAACGACCTTCAAACAATTGAATTAAACGATGCTTATGCAACTAAATTGCAAGACAGTCGTTTAGCTCTTTCAGAAAAATTATCTAATTTAGATCGCGCTTTAGGTTATTCTAAATTGGATTTAGCTAATAGAACAGAAACTCGAAACGCTCTTAATGCGGAATTAAATCAAGCACGGGCGGATAAAGAACTTCTTATAAAAGATGGAAAATTAAAATTAGCACAAGAGCAAGAAACACGCATTGCAGTTTTAGAAGGACAAAAACTTCTTATTGATCAAGCTGAACTTGCTCTTAAAAAAGATGATCAGTTCTTTACTCAAAAATTAGAAGAAGACAAATTAACCCTAGAAAGAGAAGAGTTAAAACTAAATAAATTAGGAGGCTCTTTTGACGCAAAAGTTATTGAATTAATTTCTGATGAAACTTTAATGGAAGCTTATGCAGAAGATAAACTAAACGCGGGCGAAGTAAGAAAAATAAACAATGCTCTTACTTCTTATCAAATAGGAACACCTGTTAGAGATGAAGATCCTCAATCACCTACTTTTGGTAAGTTAATTCCTAATCCAAAACCGTTAGACGCAGATACTATTGCGTTTATTAACCGTCGTATTAAAAAAGGTGGAAATGGTCCCGCTGGTTTTAATTTAGATAATACTGGAGGTTTTAGTAAAAAAGAAGTAATAGATTTAGTTGGAAACGTTGACGGGCCTACTAAAGATTTACTTGAAGCTCAAACTATTTATGATGCGTATTCTAAAAACATAATTAAATTCGATAATCCAGAAGATATTACAAACGCCACGGGCATATGGAACGGGCTTGCAAGAATAGTTAGTTTTGGCGCTGAAACACTTGGATTTGGTGAAATTGCTCCAAAATCTAATCAAGCAATAGCTGATCTTAAAGCCTTAAATTTAGTTACAGTTTTATCAATTCAAAAAGCGCGTAGTAGCAAGGATACTGTTTTTAGTGCAAATGAAATTTATTCAATTTTACCTAAAGTAAGTGAATCTCAAGGAAAAGGAGCTAGACTTTTAGAAACGGACTCTAAAGCTCTTCGAAGCATAACTTCTTTAATTCCTACAATTCAAAGAGACATTGATAATCAATTAGAAGCTCTTGCTAATGCGCCTGATCTTGAAACAAGAGAAGAAATAAAACAAAACATTAATGTTTTAACAGGCTTAAAAAATACTTGGCAAAAAGTAAAAGACGTGTATAGCGGCGACTTTGAAGGATCAAATAACGAAAACTTATCTACTGAAAGTTTTTTAAGAAGTGATGATGAAGATAGAAAGAATTAAAAAATGGCAGAAGAAACTGTAATAACAGAATTTAAAAACGACGGAACTATAGGTCCGACTCTTCAAAGGTTAGATAAATCTCCTGAATTGCAAAACAAATTTGGTGGATTTAATTCTTATGACGATCAATTAACTAATTATAAAAACGCCGTAGATGTTGAAAAGTTGGCTTTAAGCGGTCTTAGTAACACTGCTGTTGCAAAGTATTTAGTAAATAATGCTCCCACCCCTGAAGGACAAAGTTATTACTACGAAGATTTTAAAGAAAAAAATATTTCAGATGATGAAATTATTGCACGTTTTTCTAACGCTCCTATAAAAAGCATTCCTTATTTATTTTCAGAAAAATACTCAAAAGGTTTGGTAGAGTTTGGACTTCCTGTTGCTGCCGCAGTTAGTTCGGCCGCACCAGCTTTTATTGGAGCAACAACTTTAGCTTCTGGAACCGGACCAGCGGCTCCTTTTATTGGAGCAGGAGCTGCGGCACTAACTGCATATAGTGCGTATAAAGCTACACAAGGAATAGGTGGTGCGATTCATAAAAAAATGTTTCCTTATGAAACTTTGCCTTCGCAACGAGCTTTAGGGGAAGCTTTTTTTACTTTTGGGTCAGGGACCCCTTTTGCGTTTGCTCCAGCTTTTGTAAGCAGGTTTATGCTTCCCGGCACTGCGGCAGCTTTAAGAAATAATTTAGTTTTGGCACAAGGTGGTAAATTAACGCCGCTTGATCAAATGGGAACAGCTTATTTAAAATATCCCGGTAGAGTTACAGCTCTGGAAGGAACCTCCTTAATCGGTTCAAGTTACGGTACTTTTCTTGCAGAAAAAGGCGATCCGGGAAATGTTTTAAAACGCATGGGTGCAGAAGTGGTTTTTGGTTTAGGCTCTCCCTTTGCACAAGCAAGCTTAGAAAAACTTGGTAGTAAATTTTTAGATAAAGGAAGATCTGTTTTTGGCGGACCTAACGTTATAAAAACTCAAATGAACCCAGAAGGGTACATTGTAGGTAACAACGCATTGATAGATCAAGGAAAAAGAATAAAAAAAGCCTTAGAGAAAGCAGGAGAAGACGGAGATTTTGAAAAACTCCTTAATTTTTCAAAATCTCCGGAAGGACAAAAATTATTAGAGGATCTTTACAGTACATTACCTCCAAACGAACGATTAAAATTTGGACCACGGACCACCGCTTCTTATTTAAATAATAAGTATTTATTAGGGTTGCAAAAATTATTAAGCAGGCAATCTGAAAATTTTGATACTAATATTAAAAATGAATATATAAAAACATTTATAGAAGCTCAGGATGTGGTAAAATTAATGTATGCGTCGGGAGATGCTTCATTAATAGCAAAAGCCGCAGAATTAGAAGTAACAACAATGCAAAATTTAGTTGCTAGAAGTTTGCAAACGGCAAGTGAAAAAGCAGGTAATACTATTTCAAAAGTAGTTGGAACAGATACAGAAAGTGCTATGAAAGCTGGTCGTATTATTGAAAAACTTATGGAAAACACAAACACTGATTTAAGGGCTATTGAAACATCTTTGTATGACAACATAGATGGAAAAACTGTTACAGGAACAACTAATTTTGTAGAAGAATTTGACGACATTCTTGCTAAGTTACTGGACAAAGAAGAACCCCTTATTCCTTTGCCAATACGTGCTTTAATTTTTAAAGCTAAGGGCGGAAGCGATGATCTTGCAGATAATACAGCTAAAGAAGTTTTAAAATTACAAACAAAAATTAAAAATCTTTCAAATACAAATGCTGAATTAAATGCAACTTTTCCAACAAGTGCAACTTATTTTTCTGATTTACAAACAGAAATAGCAGATTTAACGCCCGAAATGAAGTTGGTTCGATTACAAGAAGAAATAACCCGTTTAAATGACATTAATATAAATCAAAAAGAAATAAATTTATATTATACAACTTTAAAACGCCATGAAAACTCTTTAAACAAAAAATTTTCGCCATTTGTAGATACTGCTTACCACAAGGAGGGCAAAATTGGTTCTATTTTTTTTAGTGGTGACGGTGGACAAGGAATTTTAATAAATGGAAAAAGAGTATTAAATTCAGATGATCCTAGTTATCAAAATTTATCTAAAAGAGATAAAATAAGTATTTTAGAACAGGAACGACAACGCCGATATGCAAGCGCCGGATTACAAAATAAAAAACTTTCGGATGTGGAAATAGCACAAGAAGAAGCAAGAGATTTTTATGATGACGCAATTTATCTCTTACAAAACGAAGCACCTGTCATTAAATCAGTAAAAGATAAAAACAAACTTATTCGTTATTTAGAAAATGAAATAAAAATAAATTATAACACAAGTCTTTTAGATGATTTAAACAATACAGCACCTGTTAGTCCTGAATTAGTTGATGATGTTATTAATATTGATGAAATGCGAAGAGCTAGAACACTTTTGTTAAATCAAGCAAGAATTTCTATAGCTGCTTCTGATTATGATAGAGCGCGTATTTTATCTAACTTAGCCGATGCAATTAAAGACGACATTGGATATTCTGTAACTCCACAAGATGGAGTTCCTTTAACTCCAAATCAAATAGCCATTAAAAATGCAGTAAATTTTTCAAGTGCGTACAATGATGTTTTTAGTAGAGGTTATCCAAGCAGTATTTTAGCTAATCAAAAAAGTGGCGCAAGAAAAATAATGCCTGAGTTGTTACTTCAATCAACATTTTCAGGACCCGGCGATGCAACAGCGTTGAAGTTTAAAGGAATGAGAGACGCTATAGAACTTTTAAGTGAACAAGGTGGTAAAAGATATTCGGAAACCGCTACCGCAAGGCTTGGAACTTTAGATGCAGCTCAAGCAGATTTTATTAGAGCCGCTTTTGATGAAATTACTATTCCTCCCGCAGTTTCAGGAGAACCTGTTACAGTGGATCCTCAAGCTCTGGCTAATTTCAATAAAAAATATAGAAATTTATTAGAAAGTTTTCCTTCCATAAAAAAAGATTTAGCTAATATCGAGTCAGCAAATAATTTAATGAATGTGGAAAGAATAAATATGCAAAATATTCTTGCCCAAACAAAGTTAGGGGCTAAAGATCCAAATAATGTTCCCATACTTTCGTTTGCTAATTTTTTGGGGGCTGAAACAAATCCGGGATTAATAATTGACCAACAAGTTGGAAGTCCGGGAGCTAGAAATTCTATAAATCCTGTTAAAGCTTTATCTATATTTACACAAAAAGTAGTAAATGCTTCTAAATCTGGAAAATTTCCCGGAATTACAGAAGGATTTGTTGACACAGTTTTAGATAGGGGTGTTAAGTTTTCTCAAATGAAAAACGGCCTTTTAGATTTTAATGGACTGCAAGAATTTTTATTTAGTCCGATAACTAAAGGACAAGCTAGTGTTATAGAAACATTACGAATTAATGGTGCAATTTCTCTTCCTGAAAGTATTCGTTTAAAAAATATGATAGACGATATGGTAAAATATACAGATGATTTAGAAATCGATCCGGTTTCAAAACTTCCTGTTTCTATTACTAAGAGAGGTACAAACCTTCTTACAACTGTTTTTTCTACAGGTTTTGTTGGATTAGTTAAAGAATCTTTAGGTTTAGAAGGAGTGGGTGCTGGGGGCATTGCTGTTCCCGCTGCTGCGGCTGAACTTGGTAAAGAAATTGTAACTAAAATACCTTCTGCTATGAAAGTAAAACTTTTAGAAGATGCTATGAGAGATCCAGAATTATTTAAAATTATGATGGATAAAACCATGGATGCCACAAAACAAGTAGATAACATTAAATTTCTTTATGGTTACATGGTTAATTCTGGTTTAATTGCGGCAGATAGTAAAAGTAGAAAAGAAAGAGAAAAAGAATTTAGAGACACAAAATTTTTAGAGCAAAAAAGAATTTTATTAGAACGGACAAAAAATAAAAAACCTTCCGCAGGTCTTGGTTCAGAACTTTTAAACATAGAAGATCAACAAAGCTCAGTTCAGAAGCCGCCACAAATAACTCCCACCCAAGTGTCGGCCAATCTGCCTAGACCCGGTCCAACCGTTACCACTAGCAGTCCCCCTGTTAGTAATCAACCCGTGGACCGGGCTAGATTTGCTCAATTGTTTCCAGAAGATCGTGCCTTAATTGAAGGCATAGGGAGTTTGGTCTAATGGGTGAAAGCATACAACTATACGATGATATGGCTGAAAAAGGAATTAAAAACAAAGATGCTTTTATTAATAAAGCAAAAGAACTTTATCGAGGCGTTTTTGGAATTGGTAACCCTGAAGCAGAATACTATAAAGAAAGCATGAAAACTCCTGAAGGTATTAAACAATACTTCATGGATTTTACATCAATAGAAGAAGACCCGCGGACCAAGGACTACGCGGAAAGCGCTCCTGCTTATGAGGGTTTTAGAGGCGGCGGCGGTGTGGGAAGCTTGAATGAAACCGCACGAAATATGTTTAGAAGTTACGCGCCCGGTGGCGATATCAGCCCTGTGCCTCGTGGTGAGAATATTAATTTAGAAGAAATACGCGAAGAAATGTCGGATCGTTTTGGAGATACAGCAAGCCAGTATGGTAACGAAAACTTAGAAAAAGGAATAGGTTTTTTTAGATCTGCTGGTAAAGATTTTCCAGAAGGTGGCGGGGCTCATTACATTAGACAAGGTGCCGATTACTTATCAGATATGGGTAAAGCCGGTATTTATACGTTGGCGGGAGCTGGTGAAAAAGGCGTGGCGTTGAGTGCAGAAGTCATTGATAACATAGCGTCATATTTATTTAACACCGCCGGAGAAGAAAAATTAGCTGACGATATGATTGGAATGCTTTCTGAAACGCCTGTTTTTGGTCCTTTAATTGGTAGAGCCGCTGCATTCAACAAAAAAACCGTTGTACGAAACGCGGACCCCGGAGCTTACAAAGGACAACTTTTTAAAGATCTGTCTGAAACAGAAAAACTTAGAAAAGAGGCTGACAAATTTTTAGATTTGCCAACAAACGTTAAACGAGAAATGCAAAGAAAAACAGTAAATATGTATAAAAGACCTCCCAGTTTCATGGACGATTTAATAGACCCAAGTAAAATGAGAAGTAATTTTGGCGATATTCCACAAATAATAAAAAACATGAGAATTAAATCTAAATTTTCAGAAATAGATATGTTAGAAAAAAATTTAAAAGACGTGGGTCAATCTGCGGAACAAATACAAAATAGTATGTCAATGCAAAAATTATTAAAAGAACTAAAAGCACTTGGCGCTGAAAGCAAAGCTGGCGGCGGCATGGTAGGTATTGGTGCTTACGAACAGTACATGGCTTAGGAGAATACGATGACTAAAGAAATGGGCGTTGCAGATTTGATGCGTACAAGAGGGTTTACTAAAAATCCTCAAATGACTGCTCCTACGGCTGTATTAACACCCCCAATAATGCAAACTCCTACAAGTGCATTGCCGTCAGAAAGTATGCAAGAAGCTCAAGAAATGCAAAAAGCAGATTTGATGGGTAAAATTGTAGACATGGTTGGCAGTGCTAATCCGGAAGTTTTACAAATGCTTGAAAACGCTCCTATTTCTGAACTTTCTAAAGCATTGCAAGAAATGACAGATGCTGGAGGCGTTGTAACTAAAGCCGCTGGCGGACCTATTCGTTACTTTCAAGAAGGGGGCTCACCAGCCCGACGAACGCCAACGCCAATGTCCGCTTCGGAATTTATAAATGCAAATAAACCTCAAGGTAGTTTTGCTGAAGATAATTGGTTAGCTGGAGCGGGTCAAGCGGCCTACAACGAGTATTTAGAAAATTTTCCTCCTAATACAATACCTGACATTGATCTAACTCCTGTTCCTATGCCTGTGCCTGATGTAACGCCTCCGCCTCCGCCTCCGCCTCCGCCTCCGCCTCCGCCTCCGCCGCCTCCACCGGAACCAATTCCTTTGCCGGATGAACCAATTCCGTTACCTATTCCTACGCCTCCTCCGCCTCCTCCGCCGGTCCCTACGCCACCTC